>OMGK01001445.1_pt1 | contig 13072 bp, 10 predicted proteins | sample 1645881 | NCBI WGS metagenome assembly OMGK01 (sample SAMN00849303, study PRJEB25192) | human gut metagenome
AGACGCTCCCGGCCCCAAGCACATGGAGACCACTCTGTCCAGAGCCAAGTTTAACGAAATGACCGCAGACCTGGTAGAGGCTACCATGGGCCCGGTTCGCCAGGCCATGAGCGACTCCGGCCTGACCATGAACGACATTGACAAGATCCTGCTGGTAGGCGGTTCCACCCGTATTCCTGCCGTACAGGAAGCCATTAAGAAGTTCAGCGGCAAAGAGCCGTTTAAGGGCATTAACCCGGATGAGTGCGTAGCTGTCGGCGCTGCTATTCAGGGCGGTGTTCTCGGCGGTGAGGTTGAGGGCTTACTTCTCCTCGATGTTACACCACTTTCACTCGGTGTTGAAACAATGGGCGGTGTAATGACAAAGATTATTGAGAGAAACACAACAATCCCAACAAAGAAGAGCCAGATTTTCTCAACTGCTGCCGATAATCAGACACAGGTTGAAATCAATGTTCTTCAGGGTGAGCGTGAGTTTGCAAGAGATAACAAGCAGCTCGGTTTGTTTGCTCTCACAGGCATTGCTCCTGCTATGCGTGGTGTCCCACAGATTGAGGTAACATTTGATATTGATGCCAACGGTATCGTTAATGTATCTGCAAAAGACCTTGGCACAGGCAAGGAACAGAAGATTCAGATTCAGAACTCAACTTCAATGAGCAAGGACGATATTGATAAGGCTGTTAAGGAAGCTGAGCAGTACGCTGCTGAGGATAAAAAGCGCCGTGAAGAGGTTGACGCTAAGAACGAGGCTGAAAACCTTGTATATCAGGCTGAAAAGCTCGTAAACGAGAGTGGCGACAAGATTTCTGAGGACGAGAAGAGCACAATCAATACAAAGTGTGCTGCCGTTAAGGACGCTATCGCTAAGAACGACAAGTCTATGATTGACGCTGCTAAGGAGGATTTACAGAAAGCTGTTTACGAAGTTTCTGCAAAGCTCTATCAGCAGGCAAACCCACAGGGTGCTCAGGGTGCAGCTCCACAGGGTGACCCACAGCAGGGCGCTCAGGGTGGCTCAAACGGAGATCCTAATGTATATGATGCCGATTTTAAGGATGTAGACGGCAACTGATAAAAAAGATTTACACAATGATTGACTTCATTTGTTTTTCCTGTTAAAATTTGTTGAAGGGGCTGTTTTTTGCAACGGCTCCTTTAGCACTGTATGGATTTTTGACAGCGTATAAATTCCTTATACGGCTGATAACGAGTTATTAAAAGGTGAGAAGAATGGCAGATAAAAGAGATTACTATGAGGTGCTTGGTGTTTCTAAGGGTGCAAGCGAAGATGAAATAAAAAAAGCATACCGCCAGTGCGCTAAAAAATACCACCCTGACCTCCATCCCGGAGATAAGGATTGCGAGGAGAAATTCAAAGAAGTCAACGAGGCTTACGAGGTACTTTCAGATAAAGATAAAAAGGCTCGCTATGACCAGTACGGTCACGCAGGCGTAGACCCTAACTTTGGAGCAGGGGGCGCAGGCGGTTACGGCGCTTATGGTCAGGGTATTGATATTGACGATATTTTCTCAAGCTTTTTCGGCGGATTTGGCGGCAGACGCTCAAACAATCCTAATGCTCCGAGCCGAGGCAGTGATGTTGAGGCGAGCATTTATATTTCGTTTGAAGAGGCTGCAAAGGGATGTAAAAAGACCGTAAGCTATGACTGCGTTTCTACTTGTGACGAATGTCATGGAACAGGCGCAAAGCCCGGCACTCAGCCAAGGACTTGCTCGGTATGCGGCGGTTCGGGCAGAGTAACAATCAGTCAGCGCTCACCTTTTGGTGTGGTGCAAACTCAGCGTGCGTGTGACGCTTGTCACGGTAAGGGCAAGATTATAGACAGTCCTTGTCCTAAGTGCGGCGGTTCGGGCAGAAAGCGCAAGACCAAAACCGTTGATATTACTGTTCCGGCAGGTATCAAGGATCAGCAGATTCTTAATGTCGGCGGCAGAGGCAACGCAGGCTACAACGGCGGCCCTTCGGGTGACCTTCATGTATATGTAAATGTTCAGCCGCATCCTGTATTTGAACGCAGAGGCGACGATGTATGGTGCAATCTTCCTCTTACATTTGCACAGGCTGCTCTCGGCGCAGAGGTGGTTGTTCCTACTCTTGACGGCAAGGTTTCGTATCAGGTTCACGAGGGTACACAGCCGGGCGATGTATTCAAGCTCAAGGGCAAGGGTATTCAGCGCCTTAACGGCAGAGGAAAAGGCGACCAGTATGTGCGTGTAACCATTGAAGTTCCGAAGAATCTTAACGCTAAGCAGAAAGAGCTTATTAAGGAATTTGAAAATGTTACAAATGATAAAAACTACGCACAGCGCAACAGCTTTTTTGAGAAAATAAAGAGAATGTTCAACGAATAATTCTGATAACAGTATATAAAGGGGCTTAACAAATGGAGTCTTGGACAGAAATAAAAATTGCGGTAAACGCAAAGGATATAGACAGGGCAGGCGACATTGCAAATGTTGTAGTGCCTTACGGAATTTATATTGAGGACTACACTGCTCTTGAGCAGGAGGTGCAGGAGATTGCACACATTGACCTTATAGATGAGGATTTGCTCAAGAAAGACAGAAACATTGCCTATGTTCACATTTACCTTGAGCCTGATGTTTCTCCGAACGAGGCGGTGGCATTTTTATCTGAAAGGTATAATGCCGAGGGTATTGAGCATAAAATTGAATTGCTCGACTGCGCCGAGGAGGATTGGAGAAATAATTGGAAGAAGTATTTTAATCCGATTGCCGTCGGCGAAAAGCTCCTTATTCGTCCGAGCTGGAGAGATGATTACGATCCGCAGGGCAGAATTGTTTTAAATATTGACCCCGGTCTTGCCTTTGGTACAGGTAGCCACGAAACCACAAGACTTTGCCTTGAAATGTGCGAAAAGTATATGAAAAAAGGCGACAAGGTGCTTGATGTGGGTTGTGGCAGCGGCGTGCTCGGCATTGCGTCTTTGCTTATGGGCGCAGAGAGCGCAGTAGGTGTTGACATTGACGATGTTGCGGTGAGAACCGCCAAAGAAAATGCAGAAATCAACGGGGTAGCAGACCGCTTTACAGGGATTTGCGGCAGTTTTACAGACAAGGTAACAGGTAAGTATGACATTGTGCTTGCAAATATTGTAGCAGACGCAATTATGTTCCTTTCAAAAGGTGTAAAGGACTTTATGAAAGACGATGCGGTTTATATTATGAGCGGTATTATTGATACCCGTGCCGAAGAGGTAAAGGAATCAATCGGCAAGGATTTTGATATTATAGAAGAGCACCTTGAAAAAGGTTGGGTGTGCCTTGCCGCTAAGGCGAAAAAATAAGGCGCAAAGCTCACTATGTGCTGTATTGTGCGGTATTTGCTGAACATTTGTCAAAAAACTGTCACAATGGCATGGTAAAATCTAATTAACTTTGATGCTCGGAGGCACGATTATGAAAAAAACAAATAAAAAGGATACAGTAAATCTGTTTTTCTCTGCATTCCTTATTCTCGCATTTGTAGTATGCGCACACTTTTTTGCAAACTTTGCACTCGGACAGAGCGAAGTCTTTTCAAATGTAATTCAGCTTTTTGTATATGCAGTATTTGGTCTGCTTTTGTTCTATGCAACAAGAGTAGGTGACGGCAAGCCTGTTAAGCGTTTTTCACCGCTTACATTAATTGTTATGGTGTTGCCTGCTTTATACATAATGATCGCAAGTATTGCAAGCGGTATGCCACTTCACGATGCATTTGTAGTAAATGAGTCTTCACTCAGTCTTGTGGCAACACTCGCAGGTGTTGTATTTGGTTATGGCGTTCCCTATACATTCCTCAGCGGCTATGAAATGGCCGAGGACGAGGGCGAAAGCAAGGAAAAGCTCGTTGAGGGCGGCGTTGAGGCTGACCTTAAGGCGGCTGACGAGGAAAGCTCACAGGAAACAACAGAAACCGTTGAAAGCGAAAATGACGGCGAGGAAAGCACAGAAGAATAATTTTGCTTTACTTATAAAATTAACAGCGACTTGACAAACTCGAGCCGCTGTTTTATTATTTAAGCGGTAGTAATTATTTGTTTGAATTAGCTTAAGAGGGTGAATTTATGGATGAAAAGGATAAATTTGACGGTATAGACGGCGAACAGGAAGAGACAGTGTATGTTGCCCGTCATGCAAGGCAGGACGAGGAAGAGGATAGATTTGCCGATGTTGAAAATTTTGATGTAGACAGCACCGAGCCTGAAAGTGTGCAGGACGGCACAGAGGGCAAGGACGATTACACAGACAGCTACGGCGACGATTTTAATTTTCAGTCGGTAGCAAGCAAAAAGCATATTCCGTCAGATAATCCGAGCAAGAGCAATAAGGATTACGGCGATGACTTTGACGGTCAGACAGGCGAGCACAGGCACGAGCATAAACGCAGAAAGCCGGGTAATGATGACTATTATGTAAACGATTTTCATATTAACCACCATAAGGGCAAGAATAAAAAATCAAAAAAGAAAAACAATAAAGCCACATTAATTTGTATTGTGGTGGCTGTTGCGGTTATATTGGTTTGTGTTATTGCTTTTGTGTTGTCAAAGTGTTCATTCCAAAATAAAAAGCCTGAGACAACAACCGTACCGACAACAAAGGCGGCTATAACAACTCAACAGCCGACAACGGAGTATTATGAACCCGAAACCGAGCCTGAGTATGTTCCCGATTACACGGAGTATGTGGAGGAAACCACAGAACAGCCTTACACAGAGGAGTACACCGAGCCGGAAACAGAGCCTTACACAGAAGAATATACCGAACCCGAAACTTACGAACCTACCCCGGATACAGAACCTGTAACGGAGTATGTTCCCGACGAAACAACACAGATTGTATAAATAACTTTAAATAAACGGAGATGAAAAATATGGGATGTAGTCATGATTGTTCATCTTGCAGCTCGGATTGCAAGTCAAAAAATCCCGAAAGTATGAGAGAAAGCCTTAACAAGTACAGCAGTGTAAAAAAGGTAATTGCTGTTGTGTCGGGCAAGGGCGGAGTAGGCAAAAGCCTTGTAACCTCAACTCTTGCGGTAACCTTTAACCGCCTTGGCAAAAAGGTTGCTGTTCTTGACGCCGATATTACAGGTCCGTCAATTCCAAAGGCTTTTGGCATTAACGAAAGAGCAAAGGGCAACGAATACGGAATTATTCCTGTTACAACCGAAACGGGAATTGATATTATGTCAGTAAACCTTTTGCTTGAAAACCCGACTGACCCTGTTGTGTGGAGAGCACCGGTTATTACAGGCACAGTAAAGCAGTTTTGGAGAGATGTTATCTGGGAAAACGAGGACTATATGTTTGTTGATATGCCGCCGGGAACAGGCGATGTTCCGCTTACGGTTTTCCAGAGCCTGCCGATAGACGGCATAATTGTTGTGGCATCTCCGCAGGAGCTTGTTTCAATGATTGTTGAAAAGGCGGTAAAAATGGCAAATATGATGAATGTGCCGATTCTCGGACTTGTTGAGAATATGAGCTATTTTGTTTGCCCCGACTGCGGTAAAAAGCACAGCATTTTCGGCGAAAGTCATATTGATGAAATTGCCGAGAAATATAACACAAAGGTGCTTGCAAAACTTCCAATCGACAGCGACCTTGCAAAATGCGTTGATGAGGGCAGAGTAGAACTATTTGAGGGCAACTACCTTGATGATGCCGCACAGGAAATCGAAAAAGCGCTTGCGTAAATAATAAATTATGACTTTGCGCAAATTTAAGATAAAATCTTAAATCGCTTTACGAAATATTTTCTGAAACATAATTTTTAAAGCTAAGGCTCTTCTGAACGGAGAGCCTTTTGTTATGCACTTTAGTTAAATAAATTATAATTTTACGCTTTATTATATCCAAAAATATGCTTGCATTTATATGCATCAAAATGGTATAATTATGCTGTTATATGGAATATAATTGATGTGAAATTTGGAGGAACAGAAAATGCACAGATGTCCGGATTGCGGAGAAAGATTTGAGGGTAATATATGTACCTTTTGCGGCAGACCCGTACCGCAAGAAGAATTAGAACAGGAAAAAGCCGTTCTGGAAAAATCCGACGAACAGGCAAATATAAATAATTCTGAAGAAGTGTCGAAATCTGCAGTTGAAAATACTGCTTTAAACAGTGCCGGTGTTCAGCCTGTAAACGAATACGCACAAAACGGTTACAGCACGCAGTCTGTAAACAACTATGCTCAAAAAAATTACAATTCACAGCATAGTTACGGAAACCCTAATTACAACAACAGCGCAATGCCGAGCGGTTATACTAATCAAAATCAGCCGTTTTCGGATGTTGTAAATACCCGTGAAAAGAAAAAATCAAAAACAACTCTCATAGTTGTTCTTGTTGTTGTAAGTGTATTGATTATCAGCCTTTGTGTTATCGGATATACCGTCATAATGTATGCAATCAAAAATAATAAATTTAATATGGGAACAGGTGAGTTTACGGGTGCGGATGACTCTGTTGCCGTTTCGTCCGTGTGTATTGATTTGGACGAAAACTCGTATTGCTATTACACTGAAAACGATGACGGAACTGTTACAGTCACAGGCATTGACACCTGGGATTACTACGATAATTTTACGGATGAAGTTGTAGATGATACTTACAATTTTTATTTTAATATTCCGAGTGAAATTAACGGCAAAACCGTAACTGCTGTCGAAAAAATCAATCCGTCCAATCCTCTTTCCTCGGGTATTCTCCATATTCATATTACAATACCGGGTACAGTAAAGACAATACAGAGCGATACTTTTAACCTGTCGGAATATGTGCGTGAAATTACCTTTGAAGACGGTGTTGAAACTCTTGAGCCTGACGCTATTGTGGATTGCTATTCGCTTGATAGGGTTAATATTCCGGAATCGGTGACCGTTATAGGCGAGCATGCGGTAGGCTTTAATATTGCGGGAGATACATTTTCAGAGCCTGTCGGCAAAAGAGAATATACCCGTTCTCCGCTTACTTACATATACGCTAAAGAAGGCTCGGCTGCCGACAGATACGCTAAGGATAACGATTTGTACATTGAATATAACTGATGCTTTGATTAATCGTTAGCGTTTAATTCTAAAGGCTTTTATCGAAAGTTGAGATAATTGCTTTGATGAAATTATGCCAAATAATAAACTTAAGGTTCTCTGCTGCGGAGAACCTTTTTGTTATGAAATTATAAAAATATAAAATATATTGCTTTTTATATGTAAATAAAAGCAATTGATTTTTGCGTAAACAAAATGGTATAATTATGCAATAGTATGGCAAATATATTTTGCTTATTTAAGGGGAGGTATAGTAAATGAAATGTCCTAATTGCGGAAATGAAATCACAGGTAAGTTTTGCACAAGCTGTGGCACACCCGCTCCTGTCGAAGAGCCTGTAAAAGAGCAGGAAACTCAAACACAGCCTTCACAGTCGGATAATTTTGCAGCAAACAATTATAATTCCGAATCTGCACAGCAGAATGTTGCTGACAACAATTCACAGCCAAACAGCTTCGGTGCGGATAATTACAACACACAGCCAAACAATTTCGGTTCGGACGCATATAATTCACCTTCGGGTTTTGGTGCCGACGCAAACAATGCACAGCCTGCACCACAGCCGTATCAGTATAATTCATCTGCTAATCAGCCAAACGGTATGCCTGTAAATAACGGTTACACAGGTCAGCAGTTTACAAATGTTCCTAACAACAATATGCCTAATCAGCCTAAAAAAGGTATGAGCGGCGGCAAGGTTGCGGCTATTGTAATCAGCGTTATTCTCGGTATCATAATTATTCTTGCTGTTGTTGTCGGTGTTGTAGCTTGCAATGCTTTTAAGGCTGTCGGTTCGGTTATTGGCGGCGTTAAGGAAGGCGTAAGCATATTTGTAGAAGATAATGAAAGCAAATACAACAGTGACAGCAGCGCTGAGAGCAGTGAAAGAAATTATGACAGTGCAAGCCATTTTTACTATCAGGAGATTAACGACGGCAGCGAAATTGAAATCACAGGCTATAATTATATGGACACATTTGACGAAACATTTACCGATAAGAATTTTGAAATCAGAGTTCCGAACGAAATTAACGGCAAGCCTGTAACAAGCGTTTATGAGATATATATTTATAATTATTCGAATATCGACACCGATGATTTGAATATGAAGCTTATAATCCCCGGCTCTGTTAAGAATATTGAGGGCTATGCTTTGTGGGGCTTAGAGGGCGTAACCGAAATTGTTTTTGAAGATGGTGTTGAAAGCATTGGAGACTATGCTGTTTATAACTGCAAGTATCTTAAAAAGATTACAATTCCGGAGTCTGTAACATATATCGACGATGTCAGTGTCGGATATTTAGATTTAAATGAAGAAAATGTTATTTCAAAAGACCTTGTTATTGTAGCAAAGAAAGGCTCAGCAGCCGAAAAATACGCTCAGGATAACGGCTTTAAGGTTGAAAATAACTGATTTGGCAAAGCTAAAAATTGATAACCTTTTATATAAAACTGCTCTCTGATTTGTCGGAGGGCAGTTTTTGCGGTATATGCAGAAAATTTTGGGGTAAAATAGTATCTGCCACAGCACAAAACTTGAAAATGTAAGTAAAAATGCCGTAAAATCGGGATAAAAATGCTTGACAAAATGATATTTGTTGGGTTATAATACTAAATTGTGGAGCAATGTGTAATTGCACCTTGCTCGCCAATCGGCTCTGCTTGTCAGAGCGGTTAATCAATTTCTTAATATTTTGGGAAGGAGGAAAAATATGCCTACATTTAACCAGTTGGTAAGAAAGGGCAGAGAGGTTTCCGAAAAGAAAGCTAAGGCTCCTGCACTCTTAAAGGGTTGGAACTCTAAGAAGCGTGTTGCTATCAATCAGAGCTCACCACAGAAGAGAGGTGTGTGTACAGCCGTAAAGACTGCTACACCTAAAAAGCCTAACTCAGCTCTCAGAAAGATTGCCAGAGTAAGACTTTCTAACGGTATCGAAGTTAGCTCTTACATTCCGGGCGTTGGTCACAACCTTCAGGAACACAGCGTTGTTCTTATCCGTGGTGGCCGTGTTAAGGACTTGCCTGGTGTTCGTTATCACATCGTTCGTGGTACACTCGACGCACAGGGCGTTGCAGGAAGAATGCAGTCCCGTTCTAAGTATGGCGCAAAGCGTCCAAAGGCAGGTAAATAAGGAATTGACATAACTTCGGCTTAAATTGATTTTAAGTTCTGCTATGCGGCAGGATTTCTATATATATGTATGGATTTCTTGTTGGCATACGGGAGTTTGTCGCTTTCGAGTACCTATGATATCTCAATTATTGTGAAGGAGGGAAGCAAAGTGCCAAGAAGAGGTTCTATTGCGAAGCGTGACGTATTACCGGATCCGCTTTATAATTCAAAACTTGTAACTCGTCTTATCAATAACATTATGTACGACGGTAAAAAGGGCGTTGCTCAGAAGATTGTTTACGGTGCATTTGAAATCATTGCTGATAAGACAGGTAATAACCCACTTGAGGTTTTCGAGCAGGCTATGGAAAATGTAATGCCAGTTCTCGAGGTAAAGGCTCGCCGTGTAGGTGGTGCCACATATCAGGTTCCTATGGAGGTTCGTCCTGAGAGAAGACAGACACTCGGTCTTCGTTGGATTTCAACTTACTCAAGAGCCAGAAATGAAAGAACAATGAAGGAAAGACTTGCAGGAGAGATTCTTGATGCTACTAACAGCACAGGCGGTGCCTTCAAAAAGCGTGAAGACACTCATAAGATGGCTGAAGCAAACAAGGCTTTCGCTCATTACAGATGGTAATTTTTATTACCGGAGTAATTTTTAGAGGAGGATTTTATGCCAAGACAGGTTTCACTTGAACAGACAAGAAATATCGGTATCATGGCTCACATCGATGCCGGTAAAACTACAACAACAGAGCGTATCCTGTATTATACCGGCGTAAACCATAAAATCGGCGAAACACACGATGGTGCTTCAACTATGGACTGGATGGTTCAGGAGAAAGAGCGTGGTATCACAATCACTTCTGCTGCAACAACAGCATTCTGGTTCGGCAGCAAGCATCAGTACAAGAAACACAGAATCAACATCATTGATACACCTGGTCACGTTGACTTTACTGTTGAAGTTGAGCGTTCACTTCGTGTACTTGACGGTTCTGTAACAGTTCTTTGTGCTAAGGGCGGCGTTGAGCCTCAGTCTGAAACAGTATGGCGTCAGGCTGATAACTACGGTGTACCAAGAATGGTTTACGTAAATAAAATGGACATTATGGGTGCTAACTTCTACCATGTTGTTCAGATGATGAAGGACAGACTTAAATGTAACGCTGTTCCGATTCAGCTCCCAATCGGTGCCGAAAGCGACTTTACAGGTATTATCGACCTCGTTACTATGAAGGCCGAGATTTACCACAACGAAGACGGTACAGATTACAGTGAGGAAGAGATTCCTGAGAATATGCAGGATCTTGCTAACGAGTATCACGAGAAACTCATCGAGTCAGTTGCTGAGCTTGACGAGGATCTTATGGAGAAATACTTCGGCGGCGAGGAAATTTCTATAGATGAAATTAAGAAAGTTATCAGAAAAGCTACAATCGACAATACAATGGTTCCTGTAACTTGCGGTTCTTCATACCGTAACAAGGGCGTTCAGATGCTCCTTGATGCTATTATCGATTATATGCCGGCTCCAACTGATGTTCCGGCTATCAAGGGTACAGACCCTGATACAGGTGACGAGGTTGAAAGACATTCTTCTGATACAGAGCCATTTGCGGCTCTCGCATTTAAGATTGCTACTGACCCATTCGTTGGTAAGCTCTGCTTCTTCAGAGTTTACTCAGGTGTTGTAAATGCGGGTGACACAGTTTACAACTCTGTAAAAGACAACAACGAGCGTATGGGCAGAATTCTTCAGATGCACGCTAACGACAGAAAAGATATTGACTGCTGCTATGCAGGTGATATTGCTGCTGCTGTTGGTCTTAAAAATACAACAACAGGTGACACACTCTGCGACGAAAAGCATCCTGTAATTCTTGAGTCTATGGAGTTCCCGGAGCCTGTTATCAGAGTAGCTATCGAGCCTAAGACTAAGGCCGGCCAGGAAAAGATGGGTATTGCTCTTGCAAAGCTTGCAGAAGAAGACCCAACATTCCGTGCTTATACTGATGAAGAAACAGGTCAGACAATTATCGCAGGTATGGGTGAGCTTCACCTTGAGATTATCGTTGACCGTCTTCTCCGTGAGTTTAAGGTAGAGGCTAACATTGGTGCTCCACAGGTTGCTTACAAAGAAACAATCCGTACAGAGGCTTCTGTTGACGAGAAGTATGCTCGTCAGTCAGGTGGTAAGGGTCAGTACGGTCATGTTAAGATTAATGTATTCCCTAACAAGGACAAGGGTTACGAATTTGTTAATAACATTGTCGGCGGTGCTATTCCTAAGGAATATATCCCAGCTGTTGACCAGGGTATTCAGGGCGCAATGCTCAGCGGTGTACTCGCAGGTTACAATGTAGTTGACGTTAAGGTTGAGCTTTATGATGGATCTTACCACGAGGTTGACTCATCAGAAATGGCATTTAAGATTGCCGGTTCTATGGCATTCAAAGAGGCTATGAGAAAAGCTGATCCTGTTCTCCTTGAGCCTATCATGAAGGTTACAGTTATCGTTCCTGACGAATACCTTGGTGATGTTATCGGCGACCTTAACTCTCGCCGTGGTATGATCCAGAGTATGGAAGCTGAGAACGGTGCACAGAGAGTAACAGCTCATGTTCCGCTTTCTGAGATGTTTGGTTATGCTACTGATATGCGTTCTAAGACACAGGGCCGTGGTCAGTATGTAATGGAGCCTGACACATATGCAGAAGTTCCAAAGAACATCGCTGAAAAGATTATGAGCGAGAGAGCTAAGAAGGACTAATAAATCCTTTTTGCTGAATATATAAGGTTTTTTATAAAAACCTCTTGATTTTTTGTTAATTTGTTGATACAATAGCATTAAATCTATTGTAATGTAAATTACAATGAATTACCATATTTAAGGAGGAAATTTCCAATGGCAAGAGAAAAATTTGAAAGAAATAAACCCCATGTAAACATTGGTACAATTGGCCACGTTGACCATGGTAAAACAACACTTACAGCTGCAATTACAAAGGTTCTCAACTTAGAAGGCGATGCTGACTTCGTTGATTACGCTAACATCGATAAGGCTCCTGAAGAGAGAGAGCGTGGTATCACAATTAACACAGCTCACGTTGAGTACGAGACGGAAAAGCGTCACTATGCACACGTTGACTGCCCAGGCCATGCTGACTATGTAAAGAACATGATCACAGGTGCTGCTCAGATGGACGGCGCTATCCTCGTTGTATCTGCTGCTGATGGTCCTATGCCACAGACAAGAGAGCACATCCTTCTTTCTCGTCAGGTAGGTGTACCTTACATCGTAGTATTCATGAACAAGACTGACCAGGTTGACGATCCTGAGCTCCTCGAGCTCGTAGAGATGGAGATCCGTGACCTCCTCAACGAGTATGACTTCCCAGGCGATGACACGCCAATCATCAAGGGTTCAGCTTACCTCGCACTCACAAGCGATTCTAAGGATCCTAATGCTCCTGAGTATGCTTGCATTCACGAGCTTATGGATGCTGTTGACGAGTTCATCCCAACTCCTGACCGTAAGGCTGACCAGCCATTCCTTATGCCTGTTGAGGACGTATTCACAATCACAGGTCGTGGTACAGTTGCTACAGGTAGAGTTGAAAGAGGTCAGATCAGAACTTCTGAGGAAGTTGAGATCGTTGGTCTTACAGACGAGAAGAGAAAAGTTGTTGTTACAGGTCTTGAGATGTTCAGAAAGACCCTTGACTATGCTGAGGCTGGTGACAACGTAGGTGTACTCCTCCGTGGTGTTCAGAGAACTGACATCCAGAGAGGTCAGGTACTTGCTAAGCCAGGTACAATTCACCCACACACAAAGTTCCGTGGTCAGGTATACGTTCTTACAAA
>OMGK01001457.1_pt1 | contig 13018 bp, 7 predicted proteins | sample 1645881 | NCBI WGS metagenome assembly OMGK01 (sample SAMN00849303, study PRJEB25192) | human gut metagenome
ATAAAAATCGTAATATTTTGACTTTTTGCCAGCTGCAAAAGTATCGAAGTAATTTCGCGCACCTGGCTTACACTGCCGGGTGCCGCATCCACACTTTCCTCAAAAACGGTTTGAATCGAATCTACAATCAACACCTCCGGCTTCACCTCATCCACCGCCTGTAAAATGGTACCGATACATGTCTCTGAAAACAAATACAAATCATCCGTAAATTTGCCAATCCGCTCGGCGCGGAGTTTAATCTGTTTTGCCGATTCCTCACCGGAGACATAAAGCACTTTCGTACCTTCAGCAGACACCAGACGGCACATCTGCAAAAGCAGAGTGGATTTTCCGATTCCCGGATCACCACCTACCAAAATCAAAGAGCCGGGCACAATACCACCGCCTAAAACCCGGTCCAATTCTTTCATACCGGTCGGTCGTCTGCACTCTTTCTGCGTCTCAATCTCATTCATTTTAGCAGGCTTTGCTGCCATCGGCACAGAGCGGCGTCCGCCACTTAAAGAAGTTCTTCCCCGCTTGCCATTAGCAGGTGCTTCCACCATCGTATTCCACTCATGGCATGCCGGGCACTGTCCAACCCACTTTGAGGACTCACAACCACATTCCTTACAAAAAAATACTGTCTTTTCTTTCGCCATAGTCACCTTTCCCACGATATAATGTGCAGAAGCACCGGCAAATTCTTGCCGGTGCCCAAAAATCACTTCATTTCCTTTTCCAGGGTATCCATACTTATCAGCACTTTACAATCTTAACACTGGATTTCGCGCCTTCGTTCAAAGATAAACTCGCATTAAGTTTACCTCCGACATTCGTCGGGATTCTTCCAGCCGACACACCATCAACAACCAATTTATACTCGGTCGATGGCTCCATCTCAAGCGTGAAACTGATATCGCTTGGTGCTTCCACTTCAAACTCAACCACATCCGGATTACCCTTAAACTTTGTTACTGTAGAACCCGGTACCGATTCATACACTAACGTACCATTCTTCTCCAATTTGGTAATTTCCTTAAAAGTCTTGATTTTGTAGGTTGCACCCTCGAATGCAAAATCCGATTTTTTCGTCTTCGTATCAAGCAAATAATTGCCAAAACTTAACGTCCCATCCGCATCTTTGCGAATCAATTCTTCTACTACGCCCATCTTGTGATTCCTCCTTCGTTCACTCGTTGACGCCTTTTCATTGCAGCATCTTTTTTATACTTCAAGTATACAATATTTCGACTTATTTTGCCATTACTTTTTTGTGATTTTTTCTTCACTTTTTCTCATCCGCAAAAGTCTTCTTTTTTACTACAATTTTCTTCTTCGTTCCTTCACAAGAAAGCGAAATATCCACCGTATCTCCGATAGAAATATCTCCCATAAGCACAGCCTCTGCCAAAACGTCCTCAAGTTCGGTCTGCAAAGCACGGCGGATTGGTCTTGCACCGTAATCTTTATCAAAGCCTTTATCGGAAATAAAATCAACCACATCGTCTGCTATGCAAAGTTCCATATCCATCTGGTCTTTCACGCGTTTTGCAAACTGCTTTAACATAATCTTTGTAATATCTTTTATATTTTCCTTATTAAGGGCATGGAAAACAATCATTTCGTCCACACGGTTAATGAACTCCGGCTTGAAGATATGTTTCACTTCTTCCATCACGCCTTCCTTCATCTTCTTGTATTCCTCCTCACTCGTCTTCACCTGTCCAAAGCCAAGTGTTTTTGGAGAAATAATCCGGTTTGCGCCGGCATTTGATGTCATAATGATAATCGTATTTTTAAAATCCACCTTTTTGCCGTGGGCATCCGTAATGTGACCATCCTCTAACACCTGCAAAAGCATATTAAAGACATCCGGATGTGCCTTTTCAATTTCGTCAAACAAAAGAACTGAATACGGCTTTCTGCGAACCTTTTCGCTGAGCTGTCCACCCTCTTCATAACCAACATATCCCGGAGGTGAACCAATCATTTTCGACACGCTCTGTTTCTCCATGTACTCCGACATGTCAACGCGAATCATATCTTTTTCCGAACCAAACACAGCTTCTGCCAAAGCCTTGCTAAGTTCTGTTTTTCCGACACCTGTAGGTCCTAAGAATAAAAATGAACCAATCGGACGTTTCGGGTCTTTTAAGCCCACGCGCCCCCTGCGAATTGCACGAGCCACAGCCTTAACAGCATCATTTTGTCCAACGACACGCTCATGCAAAATGGCATCCAGTTTTTTGAGTCTCTCTTTTTCCGCTTCCTCCATCTGCTCTACCGGAATGTGTGTCCACTTGGCAACCACCTGGGCAATGTGAGATGGCAGAATTTTATCTTTTTTCTGTCGCTGTTCCTGTTTTAATTCTTCTTCTTTTTCTATTTTCTTTTCTAACTTCTTTTCCGCAGCAAGCAGCTCTCTCACGTGCTCCAAGTCACCGGCAATCAAGGCCTGCTCTTTCTGCTCATACAAATCTTCCCGCTCTTTTTCATATTCCTGCGTGCGGTCAGACTGTGCATAAACAGTCTGCAAATGGAATTTCGCAGATGCCTCATCAATCAAATCAATCGCCTTATCCGGCAGATAACGGTCATTCAGATAGCGCTCCGACAACTGGACCGCTGCCTCAATGGCTGCATCTGTAATTTCCACTTTGTGAAATTCCTCATAGCGGCTTCTAAGCCCCTTTAACATGCTAATCGTCTGAACAGCGGATGGTTCTTCAATGACAACCGGCTGGAAACGGCGTTCTAAGGCAGCATCTTTTTCAATATGCTTACGGTACTCTTCTCTCGTTGTCGCACCTATCACCTGAATCTCACCACGCGCCATCGCCGGTTTCAGAATATTTGATGCGTCAATTGCTCCTTCTGCGCCGCCGGCACCAATAACGGTATGCAGTTCGTCGATAAAAAGTAAAATATTTCCTGCCGCTTTCGTCTCACGAAGGGCACGTTTAATCCGCTCCTCAAATTCGCCACGGTATTTCGAACCGGCAACCATGCCGGACAAATCCAATGTAAGAATTCTTTTTTGTTCCAATGTATCCGGCACCGCACCATCCACAATACGGGATGCCAGTCCTTCCACAATTGCCGTCTTACCAACACCCGGCTCACCAATCAAACACGGATTATTTTTCATGCGCCGGCTGAGAATTCCAATCACACTCTCAATCTCATCGTCACGATTTAATACCGGATCCAGTTTTCCGTCCTTTGCATACTGCGTCAAATCTCTGGCATACTGGTCTAATGTCGGAGTACCCGAATTTTTCTTGTTGCGGGAACGGCTGGCAATCAGTTCATTTTTTGCCTGTACCATATCACCGCCGGTCGTGAGAATAATGTCTGTATAAAGCTTCTGAATCGGCGCACCTGACGCCAGCAAAATCTTATACGCCACACATGACGTGTCTTTTAAAATTGCTAACAGCATATGCTCGGTTCCGGTCTCTTTTAACTGCATTTTCCCGGCTTCCTCTGCTGCTGCCAGTAAAAGTTCCTCCAGTTTCGGCGAAGTCTCGCCCCGCAAAGGCTCCATTTCGACAACATCTGACATGCCGCAGTATTCACGAACTTCTATATCTATCCGCTCTTTGTCCATGCCATTTTCTTTTAATACTCTCGCTGCCACACCGGGTGCCGCACTAAGACCGAACAAAAGATGTTCGCTTCCGACAATCCTCTGGCCCATACGAATGGCAAATTTAGCAGCTTTATTCAATGCTTTTTCTGCTTCCGCAGTAAACTGTCTACTCATAATGATTCTCCATTTCGATATCCTTCATATTGATTATAAATTTCGTCTACTAACTCGTGTACATCTTCACGCGATACATTTTTACAAATCGCCTGTGCTAAAATCAAATCCATTGTCTGCGCCAGTTCCATGCGTGCTTTAATTTCATCCACATCAACCGCCACAATTGCACCGTGACGCCTGTCAAGCTGCAGATATCCTTCTTGTCTGAGCATCGCATATGCCTTATTTACCGTGTGCATATTAATCCCAACCGTCTCTGCCATATCACGGACGGAGGGAAGATTTTCCCCTTCTCTTAACTCTGCCTTAACAATCGCATAAACAATCTGATTTCTAAGCTGGAGATACAATGCTTCATCACTGTTAAAATCAATGGATATATACATTTTTTATTTCCTCCTTTGTTCTATCCGCAGTATAACAGATAGCCTCTTAAAAATCAAGTTCCTTCCCTTTTTTATCCCGGCGCTTCATCGCCATCTTAAGCATGGCAATCAAAAGGCTCAATACCGTAACAATCAAAACAATAATCACTGCCATAAGGACTGTCGTGGAAATCGGAAATGAACCACTGTCATCTGCCGTTTCGCCCTTATTCACACGTTCTACCATCGTTCCGGTATATTTCTGAATCGTCTGCTCCGTGCGGTCATACTGGTAAAGTGCCGCATCCCCGCCTTTTGGCTTCAGATACAAAAGCAGATAATTGTTATCCAAATCATGTTCCATCGTAAAAGCCGGCAAAGTAACACCGGAAAGCACAACGGACGATTGAATATATCCTTCCGGCACCCGCTCTAAATCATCGGGATTTGCAACCTCAAATTCATAAGAATTTTTGATAATCTTTTTATCCCCTTTCTGCTCGACCGCAAATCCAACGGACTGCGTTGTATCTGCCTCATCTTCCCGGCTCTCGGTCTCTTCCTTTGTTTCTTTCGTAACCATCACTTTATATTCTCTCACACTGCCATCTTCCGCCGTCACAACAAACGATACATCATTATTTCCCTCAGAAAGATTCTCGCCGCCACGCACCGAAACTCTCGCTTTCTCATCCTGAAGCGCATACGAATAATACAAAGAATCCGAATTCGCATCTACCATCGCCTCATAAGCCGTAACTTCCGGCGAAAACTCCGGCGTCATCGAAACAGCGTCAAGTTTCAGCGTTTTCAGACGATTTTCTTTGGATTTTACCGGCGGTGCCGTCACTACCGGAACATTTGTTGCCTTCGGTGTAGTTTGTACCTCAGTATTTCCCGTCTTTTTCTTCTTTTTCACAACCGAAACCGCCACCTGGTTACTCCACATGGAAAATTTTTCGCCGCTTGCATTTGTCACCGATATATCTCCGTCTGCCCGGATTATCGTGGTTCCTTTTTTCTTTGCCTTGAATTGCAGGGAAAAGGTCTTTTTCGGCACTTCGACCGTATTTCCCGTGGAGGCAATTTCCAGCATGCCATTTCCGCCGCTTACCTTTTTGCCACCGGAAAGAAAAGTTAAAATCGAATCATCATAGGAAAGACGGAATGAAACATCCGCAAAGGACTCGGTAGATGCCACCTGACATACTACCGTCACCTGACTTCCCTTGCTTACCGTCTCTGACAGTGCCGATAACTGCAGCGAACCGCTCGCCGCCTTTGCCGTAACCGGCAGGCAAAATGCCATCATAAGTATCAAAATAATTCCTGCTGTCATTCTTTTTTTCATCATATCGTCCCTTCCCTTTCTTTTCCTTTTTATTTTGGCATCGGGCTGTTTGCCGCCGGCATATTTTCATAAACCGGAATTGAAAATACCAATGGAGATTTGTCCATCATACCGGCATATGCCTTTTTCGTCTTAATCGATTCTTCATACGCCGCTTCCACATTTGTCATGTACTGATGGGAATAGCGTTTATAACTTGTCACGTTAAATTTTTCAAGGTAACACGTATTTTGTCCCTTGGCAATATAGCCGGAACTTATGTACTGTGCGCCGCCGACAATCGAACGGTATGGGTCGGTCCAAGGTCTTAAATAAGTACCCGCCTTTTTATCACTCGCCCACTTTAGTCCGTTTAACACCGGTGTACTGCTACTGGTCGCACCAATATTATAAAAATTATAAATCCCCGGATAAGAGGACACCGTACCGGTAACTGCCGTACTCGTTGTTGTCGCACTTGTCACGACTTCCTGTTTGACACGGCTGGCCAGATGATAAGGACTTGCCTTGTTAATCTTCGCTGCCTCCATAAATGCGGTCACATAATACATTGTTTTCGCCGCACCGGTGTTGACATCCGTATAGGAAAACTTCTTGTTATAAAATGGTGTGTTGGACAAAATTGTATTGACACCGGATTTTGTCTGGTACTGCGACTGATATTCCAGTAACTCAAACATATAAATACTTCGATCATTTAAATAGTTTCTGGGATCCATAAAATATGCCACCGCAGCTTTCGATGCAGCAACCCATGTGCTTCCGTCAAATACCTTCCACTTGCCGGTAGATGCATCGTATGCATCTTTTTCGGTTGACTTCCATGCCTTTGCTCTCGCATTGGAAATCAGGTTCACACCCGTTTTCGATTCCTCCGTTACAGCCGTATTCCAGTCAAGATCGGTTTTATAAGCTTTAAACTGCCAATACGGATATGCCGAATGAAGTGCACGTAAACTCTGTTTATACGATTCCGGAAATCCCTCGTTTTTCATTGCCTGCTCAAACTGCGCATCACTCATGGCAACTACCGCAACTTTTTTCGTCACCGGTTTCTTTGCAAGTTTTACATATTTCGCATTGGAATATCCGGTATAGGTCTTTCCCTTGTAGTTAAAACGCAGTTTATACCATCTGGTACTCTTTACTGCCACATCACTTACAATCGTAACTGCCGCTTTCTTGGCAATGGATACTTTTTTCCCGCCTACCTTTTTATATGCTGAACCGGTTCCTTTCTTTTTACGGATATTCGCCGCCTTTTTCACATTGAAAATCTGTGCATATATACCTTTTCCCGCTGTCAGTTTCACATATTTATTCTGCAGATATGCCTTTCTTTTTTTCTTTTTATATGTAAAAGAAACATGGAACCATTTTTTCCCTTTCAGCGTCTTTTCACCAATTACTTTTATTTTCTTTCTCTTTGCAAGCGACATTTTTTTCCTGCCAACCTTATAAACACTCTTTCCATTTGCTTTGTAAAGCTTGGATTTTTTCAGCACCTTTGCACCCACTGAAACCGGCTGGTAAGATGTCTCATAGCGATAGGTAATCGTTGGTTCTGATGTAGATGCCGGTGTTACTGTCGGTGCAGGTACCGCAGTCGACGCCTGTTCAATCGCAATATAATTGGAACTGACAAAGCCTGTCAAAGTCGTGTTATCCTTTACAAAACTAACCTGATACCAACCTGACAATTTCTCCAAAATAGTCACTTTATCTTCTTTCGCCAACAAAACATTGGCATTGTTATACTGTAAAATATCATAGGAAGTACCTGCCCCCGTGCGTACATTCAATGACGATGCCGTCACAATTCCCGTCTGGTTTGCCGCCAGTGATTTACCGCTGTGAAAAAACACCAGTCCACATAAAATTGTCATTCCTAAAATGGTATAAAAGACTTTCCGGTTCATCGAATCTCTCCTTCTCATGCTTGTACAATTACATAAATGCGCTCGCTGGTTTCATTTGGCATCTGTTTCATATCTTCATCCAGAAAAGAAACCAACGCAAGCCCATTTTTCTCAATCAGTCGTTTTAATGTGTCCATATCATAGGCACGCTGGTAATGCGCTTCCTCCGTGCGCTCATACAGTTCGGAATCTGCCTGTTTTCTAAAAATTGTGAGCATATATTCGTTAATATCCTGATCTTCATAAAAATAATTTTCCCAGATATAACTGACTTCCTCATCCTGCTCAACCCATGTCTGGTTGCCGATGATGTTTCGGTAACAGTATGCCGTCTTCAAATCGAAAATGAAATAACCGCCCGGTTTAACATACGTTTTCACCCGGCTAAAAAGTTTATTCAGTTCCTCCTCATGAAGCAGATAATTCACGGAATCGCACACACTGAGCATCGCATCTACCGGGCCGTCCAATTCCATTTCTTCCATGTTCTGATGCAGATACAAAATATCGGAACCGCTCTCTTCCTGCTTCTGCTTCGCAATCGCAAGCATATCCTCCGATTTATCCAGACCAATCATGTCATATCCGGCAGCCGCAAATTTCTCCGTCATTACGCCGGTACCGCATCCCAGTTCACAGATTCTTCCGCTCAAAACACCCTTCTCGTGCAAATACTGTAAAAGATTTTCAAACCATGCCTCATAGGGAATATGATTCATCATATGGTCATATACATTGGCAAATCCTTCATACATCATCTCAATATCCTCCTAACATTCAATTGTCTCACTCAGTGAGAAAGAATACAACAGGCATTTTACCACCTTTTTTCCTGTCATTTTTTCCAGTGCATCCCGGTATAACTCCATCTGTCTCCGATAACGCGATATAAGCACTTTTTCATCCCCGGGCTTAAGCGAATCGGTTTTGTAATCCATGAGCACAATTCCGTCATCGGTCTCATAATATCCATCAATGATTCCCTGAACCAAAACTGTCTCATCTTCCCCGCGTTCATCAAACAAATCACGTGCCGGATACCCCATAACAAACGGCTGCTCTCTGTAAAGACGCCCTTCCTTCTGTGCTTGTCGCATTTTTCTTCCTAACGTCGAGTCAAAAAAAGCTGACAGCCGTCTATAATTTAACACCTCGGTATCACTTTCGCAAAGTCTGCCGGTCTCAACTAACCGTTTTACTTCTTTACGAATCTGCGCCTCATCTTCCGTATTTACAAAATCAATTACCGCCATCACCTGATGCCAGATTGTTCCGTATAAAGCACCTCGGTTTGCCGATTTTTCTTTTGTCTCTGTCTGCATAAACGCAGGAACCGGCTTTTCTTCCTCCTTCTCCTCATGTGTGAGAATGGTAAAATCTTCCATGTCCAGTTCTTCCATTGACTGAATTTTCAAATCGGATACCGACACTTTTACCGGCAGCGGTTCCGGCTCCGGCTCATCCGCCGCATCCATCCATTCATACATCTCCTGTAAGGATTTATCATAGCAGATGGTTGTGTCAAAATTATAAAGAGCCTGCTCCTTTACCGTCTCTTGTACCATACCATGTTCCACCTGTAAAATCAAATCATCCGTCTCGACTTCTACCAGATGAAATAAATCCGTCCGGATATGTACCGCCGGCAAGACCATATTGAAAAAGGTCTTTATTTTCTGCCTGTTTTCCCCGGTTACCGCCGCTGAATCCGTATTCTTTGCACATCCCAATAAAATCAATTTTTCCTTTGCACGCGTCATCGCAACATAAAGTTTACGCATCGCTTCGCCAAGTTCATCCTGGGCGTTTACGTATTTGAGATAATGGGTATAAATCGTTTTCTTCTTTGTCCTTTTTTCATTATCCACAACCGGCATTACCATCGCAATATCCGGATGAATCGTAAGGATGCTTTTATCCGAAACATGAATTGCGTGCCCCATGCCGCCGATTATGCAGATTGGAAATTCAAGTCCCTTACTTTTATGAATTGTCATAATCCGCACAACATTTTCTTCTTCTCCTGAGAGATTTACTTCGCCCATCTCCTCGGTCTGCTGTGAAATTTTTTCCAGATAACGAACAAACGAATACAATCCGTGATAGGTCGTCCCATCAAATTCCCAAGCAATCGCCATCAAACTGTCCATATTCGCATTTCGCTGCACACCATTTGGCATTAGGCGGACCGCCTCGTAAATTCCTGTATGGTCATAAATATCCTGCACAATTTCCCCGACGGCCGCATAAGACGCCTTCTTCCTAAAATATGAAAGTGTCTCGAGAAAGTGCTGCAATTTCTCATACAAAACATCACTCTTGTCATAGGTTAAAATGGCATCATACAAATCTGCCGTGCGATTTTCCATGCGGATAACAGCAAGTTCATCTTCAGTCAGGGAAAACATTGGTCCAAGTAACACTGCCGCCAAAGGAATATCCTGATGCGGGTTGTCAATCACCTGAAGCATGGAAACCATAAGACCGATTTCTCTCGTATCAAAAAATCCTCTCTTTTTCTCCATCACTGCCGGAATTTCATAATCCTTCAGTGCATCGAAATACGCCTGTCCCTGTGAATTTGTCTGGACGATGATGACAACATCCCCATACTCAGCCTTTCGGTACCCTTCTTTATCCTTCACATAAAGCGGCGTTTCCCCCGATACCATTTCCTGAATTTTCAGTGCTGCAAGTGTGCCCTCCGCCTCCATATTCTGCTTTCCTAAAATCGCATAGACGTCCACATTTTTCGCAATTTTTTTGTCTGTATTTTCAAAATCACTTCCTAAATGCAGTTTGGCTTCGTCGTCGTATTCCACGCCGCCGATATCGGTATGCATCATACGTGAAAATACTTCATTCGTACTCTCTAACACAATTTCTCTGCTTCGGAAGTTCTTCTGTAAATCAATTCTGCGGTATAACGTTCCCTCTTTTTTATTGTAGGACAAAAGTTTTTCGGCAAACAATTCAGGACGTGCACCACGGAATCGGTAAATGCTCTGTTTGGCATCACCTACCATAAAAATATTCGGCATTTCACCGGCAAGCCCATCTCTCGAAACCGCATGAAGAATCGTATCCTGCACATAGTTACTATCCTGATACTCATCAATCATAATTTCAACAAATTCATTCGCCAGTTCCTTCGCTGCATCCGTTCGGACATATGCGCCGCTCTCCTCATCCTTTTGTAAAAGAATCGAAATCGTCAACTGCTCTAAGTCATTAAAGTCGAGAATCCCCCGCTCCCTTTTTTCTGCCACAAACAGTTCATGCAGCCTTCTGGTCAGGCGGAATAACGCCTTCATCTTCCGGCTCGTATTCTTTAAATCATTAAGATGTTCCTCTGCCTCTTTATCAAAATACTGTTCTTTCCATTCCACCATGCGTTTTTCAGCATCCTTGCAGCTTAAACGAACGGCTTCTTTATTTACCTTTTCCTCTTCCGTCAGGCCTCTTGGTGCACGGATTGTAAGTTTCGGAAGTCTGCCAAAATAAGCGCGATACTCTTCATATCCTGAGTTCTCCGGCAAATCCGACAAAAATGCCAGCATCTCATCTAGATAAGGCTCATAAAACAGCGGTTGGTTTGGTCCATGGCAAATATCTTTCAGTGCCTTGTATTCCTTAAGTATTCCCTGAAGAAAATTTTTCGTGGAAGCCAGTAAATTTTTCATAAATCTTGAATTTTCCCATTCGTCCACCGTCTTGACATCATAAAATGCCTCCATCTCATCCAGAAATCGGAGCGGAAACGGCTGTCCCATCATTTGATTATAAATTCTTCCAACCAGATTTCCCAGTTCATCATCACGGCGGTTAAACTCACTCATCCCCGCCAGTTCCAGAAAATCTTCTTCACCCTTTCCATACTCCTCCTCTAACAATTCATCCAAAACATCCTGCATAAGAAGTCTTGTCTCTGCCTCGGTTCCCATGCGGAAAGCCGGGTCAAGACCAATCCGGTGAAAATACCGCTTTACGATTTCACTGCAAAAACTATGTACGGTAGAAATGTGTGCAAGCGAAAGACGCCCCTCCTGCCGCAGCAAATGTTCATTTGACGGGTCTTCTGCCAGTGCTTCTTCAATACGTTCGCGCAGGCGGTCTTTCATCTGGGCTGCCGCGAGTTTCGTAAATGTCACGACAACAAACTGATCCACATTTACCGGGTCTTTTTTGTCCGTAATCCGCTTAAAAATGCGCTGGCCCTTCACATCGGCAATATTTGCCGCCGAAACCAAAATATTGCAGCCTCTCATATCAATAATCTGTTGCTGGTCTTTTGTCCAATTAATCGTCCCCATACAATGCCTCCCATACTTCGTCATCACTCATTTTTTTCATTTCACGCACACCATCTTTTTTCGACTCATGCCCGCACACACTTCCATACGGGCAATAGGTGCATCCATCGTTATCTTCATACACATATGGTATAGCTTCGATTTTACCGTCTAGAATAGCTTTTCCACATTCTTTCATTTTTTCCTTTGTGTGAGCAATCAATGTTTCAAAGTCCTTTGTGGAAAGTGTTCCGGAATTTTTTTTCAAAAGTCCTTTTTTGTCAACAGCCACCGGAACCACACCGGATTTTTGTCCGGGTATGAGCTCACCGCCATTTACTACCGACTTGTCAAGATGCCCAATAATTTCCGGCTCCTCATTCACATACCCTTTGCACTTCATGCTGTCGAGAACACGTTTTTCGTATTCTTCTTCGCTCTCCGGCTTCCAATCCAAATTTTTCTCTTTAATGGCATAGTAAAGCATCGCCGCAGGAACCGCCTCTTTGCCCTTATGCTCCTTTTCAACCATTTCTTTTGCCGCCTCCAGATAGGTCAAAAGCTGCATCTGCAATCCATAGTATACCTTTGCTAACAACAAATCCTGCGAGTCACTACTCTTATAGTCAATAATCTTAATCAATTCCACTCCCGGAAGAGAACATAAATCCACGCGGTCAATCACACCATTGAGACAGATTTTTGCATCTTCACCAAACGGAATACACATCGATTCCCACTCTTTATCATTGCCCCGGAATCCTTTTTCCGTGTAAGTCTGCACAAAGTCCCCCTCCTGCATCTGATGCCACATCGCCCAGACCGAATGAACCACCTCGTTTTTCAACCGCTTTAACATAAAGGACACTCGGTTCGATTGAAAATATTTTCTGCCCTGGTAGCGCTCCGCCACGGCATCGACACACTCAGCCGCCAGTGAAACAGCTTCTTCTTCACTTAAATCCTGCCAGTTTTTGTTCCTTTGTTCCAGTTCATGTGACAAATGTTCCATCGCCTGATGGAATAAATTTCCATGGTCAAGACTGCTGATTTCGTACTGCTGTCGTTCGTTCAGTAAAAGTCCATAGTGCGCAAAGAATGCAAACGGACACTGCACATACTGCTCAAATCTTGTCACGCTTCCATACAAAACATCGCCAAACAACCGCTTTGCCGCTTCTTTTTTGAGTGAATTATTTCCTGCACGTTTTTCCCGAATCCGCAGCAAATCTTTTAAAATACCGGGCGTTTTCTTTTCATAATGGGATGCAATTTCCCACCAGATAACATCCTTTGCATAAGTGCCGTCCGCCAGATGCGAAATTAAATAACTCTTT
>OMGK01001465.1_pt1 | contig 12938 bp, 7 predicted proteins | sample 1645881 | NCBI WGS metagenome assembly OMGK01 (sample SAMN00849303, study PRJEB25192) | human gut metagenome
GTCTTGTAAGCATCGTCTTGTCACCAAGTTTCTGCATTTTCTTGCTGACAATAAAATCAACGGCTTCTTTTAACTCCGAATCTTTTTCATAATAATCTTTTGAGCAGTAATCTCCACGCTCATAGCGGGCAATTACCGTATCACTGTCCTCTCCGAAAACATAAATATTATCATCGCCGACAAGCTCATGAATTTCCACATTGGCACCATCCTCGGTTCCCAAAGTAATTGCACCATTTAACATAAACTTCATGTTGCCGGTACCACTTGCTTCTTTCGAGGCAAGCGAAATCTGCTCCGAAATATCACATGCCGGAATCAGTTTTTCAGCCTTTGTGACGTTGTAGTTTTCTACCATAACAACCTGCAGATGTTTTCTCACCTTACGGTCTTTTTCAATCAGACGCTGCAAGCACAATATCAAATGAATAATATCTTTGGCAATGACGTACGCCGGTGCTGCCTTTGCGCCAAATAAAAGAACAATCGGACGCTTTGGAATCTTACCTGCCTTAATTTCCAAATATTTGTGAATTGCATACAACGCATTTAACTGCTGTCTCTTGTACTCATGCAGTCTCTTAATCTGGATATCATAAATCGCATTGTCTAACAATTTGATTCCCTGTGTCTGTTTCAAATAAGAAGCAAGTGCTTTTTTATTTGCATCTTTAATTTCTAATAATCTCCGGCAAACTGCTTTGTCATCACGGTAATCCAAAAGTGCATTTAATTTTTCCGCATCTTTCTTATATCCATCTCCAATCGTTTCCGATAAGAAGGAAGAAAGCAGTGGATTTGCATGAAGCAGCCAGCGGCGGAATGTAATACCGTTAGTTTTGTTATTGAATTTTTCCGGATACAAGGTATAAAAATTATGCAGTTCCGTATTTTTCAAAATTTCCGTATGAAGATAAGCAACGCCGTTAACACTGTGTGAAAAATGAATATCCATATGTGCCATATGAACACGATTTTCACCATCAATAATTGCTACTTTTTCATCGTGATACTGTGCGTTTATTTTCTCATTTAATTTCTGAATAATCGGAACAATTGCCGGTGCCACTTCATCAATAAACGACATTGGCCATTTTTCCAGTGCCTCTGCCAAAATCGTATGATTCGTGTAGGCGCAGGTATCTGTTACAATTTCTGCTGCTTCATCAAACGGGATTCCCTCCTTTGTCAAAAGACGAATCAGTTCCGGAATCACCATGGATGGATGCGTGTCATTAATCTGAATTGCCGCATAATCTGCAAGGTCATGCAGATTACAGCCTCTATCCTTTGCTTCAGAAAGAATCAGCTGTGCACCGCAGCTTACCATAAAATACTGCTGGTACACGCGCAAAAGACGGCCTTTGTCATCAGAATCATCCGGATACAAAAATAAGGTCAGATTTTTTCGTATATCTTCCTTGTCAAATTCAATTCCATCATGAACAATCGTTTCATCCACAGAATCCAAATCAAACAAGTGAAGGCGGTTCGTCCGGCTCTCGTAGCCGGTCACCAAAATATCATACAACGATGCTTTCACATCGAAACCGCCAAAAGAAACCGTAAAAGATTTGTCACTGCGAATCAGCCAGCTGTCCTTATTCATCCATGGATTTGGCTCTTCCATCTGTTTTCTGTTCTTAAATTCCTGACGGAACAGACCGTAGTGATAATTTAATCCGACACCATCACCCGGCAGAGAAAGCGTCGCAATGGAATCTAAAAAGCAGGCTGCCAGTCTTCCTAAACCACCGTTGCCAAGTGATGGTTCCGGCTCGTATTCCTCTAAATCTGTAAGATTTTTACCGGCATCGGAAAGTTCTTTTTTTACTTCCTCATAAATCCCAAGGTTAATCAGGTTATTACTTAGCAGTTTTCCAATCAAAAACTCTGCTGATATGTAATACAGTTTCTTCTTTCCTGTATTCTCTTCCTTTTCCCCTGCCTTTTTCTGCACCAGCGTAAGCAGAGCATGATAAAGTTCTTCCTTCCCGCATTCACTGATTTCTTTGCCATAACATTCTCTTACGATTTTTGCAAGCATAAAATAATTCCTTTCTACTACAATTTATTATAATGTAAAATTAAGTTCTCTTCCGCCGGAACCAATTGTAAACCGGTATACGGCATCTTTTCTTTCGCCGAGCGAAGCTGTAATCTGATAGGTTCCCTCGCCGACATTTACAACATAATTTCCTTTTTCATCCGTTGTCGAAGTAAAAATGCTGCCATCCGTCAAATTCTCGCAGACGATAGAAACACCTTCTACCGGCGCTCCTTTCTCATCTACTACAAGACCGGCAACTCTTCTTTGGTCAACCACCCGGATAAGGGCAGAAGTTTCAACCATGCGGTTTGTATTTTTCTCATCACTTACCGTAATCTGCACACGGTATTCGCCAACACCGGACACTTTACCACTAAGCGTTCCTGTTTCCGCATCCATCTTCAAACCTGCCGGCAGAGAAATTGCAGAATAGCTGTAAGAACCGCTGCCGCCAAGAACCTCAAGAAATGGAACTGCATCTAACTGGGTACCGGTCACAACCGTCATATCCTCTGCTTTCGCCACGATAACAGATTCGTTTCCAATATACACATGAATCACTTTTGTGAACTTCGTACCCATTTCATCGGTTGCCTTAATGGTAATATCCGTTCCCACGGTCACAGTTGTCAATGTCCCGAAAAATGTGATTTCATTATTTTTAATTTTACGGGTAATTCCCGGAATCTCACCCGTAATCTGATAGGAAAGATTTCCACAGCCGTACTCGCTTAAATCCACTGTTTTGTTCCACTCATCGCCAACGACGCCAAGCCATTTTTCTTCTTTTGGCTCGCTTAATTTGGTAAACAACGCCTGTGCTTCCATTGTTTTTACGCCATTACCCGGCAAATCCGAGATTGTGACACGGACATAGGAATCTTTTTCTACATTATAATCATCCGTCAGCTTAATATCATAGGTACGATTATCATAGTTACGAATACTTGCCACGGAATAGGTGCGGTTATATGTTCCATAAGAATAGCGCTTTCCTTCTATTTTAAATTGTTTGTTTGTCAATGCCTTCGCTTTATCCAGAGATACCCGGACAACATCGTTGCTAAGCACCTCCACAGAGGCAATGCCGACACTGTTGGTTGCCATCACAGTCATTTTCAAACTTGCTGTTTTTTTACTTCCCTCCACAGAAGTTGCTTTGATTGTGACGTTTCCCGCTTTGATTCCTTTTACCACACCGGCTTTTGTAACTGTCGCAATCTTTTTGTCCGAAGATGACCAAGTTACCTTTTTATAGCTTCCACTTGCCGGTTTTACAGTCGCTTTCAGAGTCAGACTGTTTCCTACATATAACTGATTTTTCGGCTTTTCAATCGCAACGGATGTTACTTTCTTTACGACCGTTACCGTAATTTTTGCTTTCTTCTTTTTATTCTTTTTGGATGTCACGGTAATTTTACATTTTCCGGTTTTGATTCCTTTCACATATCCTGATGATGAAACCGTTGCAATCTTTTTATTGGAAGATTTATAGGAAACTTTTTTATTTGCCGACTTATTCGGTGATACTTTCACAGTCGTTGTAAGTTTCACTTTTTTTCCAACCGCAACATGGACACTACTTCCATAATTACTCTTTACCGTTACCTTTTTTACTTTTACCTTTGCCTGTGCCTGCGGTGCCTGCATAAGCATAAGTGCTGCTGCCGCAAAGACAATTCCCTTTACCAATTGTTTCATTTCTTTTTTTCCTCCATTCTATCTTATACTGCCCAGGGTCTAAAATTCAAAATTTGATTATCCCCCAACATTCTATTATAGTTTAATTCTTTGTTTTGTCAAAAAGTTGTAATATATCTTTTCAGCGTATCACTTGACATTAAAAAATGTTTTTTTAATGCCCGAAGCATCTTTCGCTCTAGTCCCTTTTTTACACGGATTTCAAACTCATCACCCAGGTTTATATCGCATTCTCCTGTAAATTCCGGAACTTTATCGCCAAGAAACACTACTCGTCCGGTTAAATCTGAGAAAATTCCTTCAACATTAACCTTCTTTAACGATTTCGGAAGAATTACCTTCTCATAAGTTGAAAGGTTTGCCATTCCCCAAATTTCCTTAACACCTTCCGGCACTTTCACTACAATACAATTCTTTTTATATTTCTCGTAATATTCATTAGGTAGTTTTTCAAAATCACCCGATGCCATCTCCATCTTTTTTAATCTCGAATTATATTGTATCACATTTGTTGTACAAAGGACACTGCCATCTTTGGAACGAATCCACTGTCCAAATGTTTTTTCCTGTTTGAATTTATTTAATCCACTTTTATATACAAATTGCTGTACACTGCCTCCAAAAATTGCATCATCCTCTAAAATCTCCAAATCATCTGGCAGATACAGTTTATCCAAAGTATCCAACAGATAAATGGTATGAGATTTTAGTTTTTTCAACGAGACGGGCAGCGCAAGCTTACTATCGGAATCATAACCCGAACTATACAGCTGAACCGTATAATTAGTCCCCAGATAGGTTAGTCCTGGTGGAAGTCCATCCATATCAATTCCCCAAAACGCATTATCTCCTATATATGTAAGTGTAAATTCTCTCATTATCTTTAAGGTATTTATACGTACCGGTATTCTCTCAGAATCCCAGGAATATATCTGCCAGAATCTGCGCAGTTTGTCTGTGGACTCTCCCAAAGCAAACGCTCCCTCTTCCACCACTTCAAGGGAAGAAGGCAGATTTACCTCTACCCACTTAACTTTTTTCATCATGGACTCTTCTGAAACCATATGGGCAAACGCTTTTTTCGTTATTTTCGTCGTTCCCTCTGCAATCGTTATCGTAAGAGAACCACAATTTGCAAACGCATCCTCTTCAACAAATACTTTTTTGGGAATCGTAATGTTCCTTGTATATTTCCGCTTTTCATTGAGTGAATACCCATATTCTCCTGCATCAAAAGCATGCGAAGAAATCCGGTTACATTTTGCCGGTATCGTAATTTTTATTCCGCCAGTATAATCCCCGGCAAACCGGTACAAAGTATTTCCTTTCAGAATAAATTCCCCTTCTCTCTTTGCCCCGGGCAGGTTCTTAAGCTGACAATCCATTTCTATTATAACACCAAATTCATTGGTTACAATGGTGCTGACATACTTGTCATTTTCATACTGCCTCCGCATTCCTTTCCAGACAAGTGCCTGCTCAGATATCATCTTTCCAAGTGCCCTCTTACACTCAGACAATGTTGAATTCATGGTAATTCCCAATATATTCGTTTTAAAATATTCCCCTGTTTCGTCGAGCAGCGTATGCACCCGCCATATCGTGCCATCCTCTAACCGGCTAAACGAGCAATACCGATTCAATGCTCTCGCTGGCTCCTTTTTTGTTCCCAAATAACCGGAAAGTGAATAAGCCTTTTGATTCACCAATGACGTTTTTTTCGTCAGCATGCCATTAAATCTTGGCGGTTTCTGTTTTTTCATTCCTCCACCCGGGAAATTTAATCTGACCTTTTTGTCTAACAACTGAATTGTCAGCTTATTTTCCGTTCCCGGCCGGATTGACATCCGATACATGTTCCCCGTCGAATTATAAGTGAATTCATAGGTTTCATCCCCAACTGCTCTTCCAGAAAACAGTCGATTGTTTTTTTCATCTAAAGAAAAGAAAATAGCCTCACTTGTCACCCGCTGTATCTCAAGAGATATCGTCTTATCCTTATCTGTCCAAATCCCAGCGAATTCACTGCATCTTTCTGCGTATTCTTTTTTATTGTCTGATATTGCCCTCTCCCCTATCAACACCGCAATAAGTGCACACAAACAGACGCCAAGCACCATAAAAAGCAATCGTTTCTTTTTCGCTGTCATTTTTTACTCCCCCTTCTTTTGCTTTTACAGCATTGCTAAAATTTCGCTTTTCGAGGCAGCCCCAACAATTCGGTTTACCTCTTCTCCACCCTTCATAACAACCAATGTCGGAATCGACACGACACGAAACTGCATCGTAAGTTCACCCTGTTCATCCACATTTACTTTACCGACGCGGATCGAATCATTTTCCTCTCCAATCTGCTCAATTACCGGTGATACCATCTGGCATGGTCCACACCAGGATGCCCAAAAATCTAACAGTACCGGTTTGTCCGACTGTAATACTTCTGCTTCATAATTTTCCTTCGTTATTTCAATTGCTGCCATTTGTCATTCCTCCAATTCTTATTGTTCTTTTAAAATTTCCCGTATCGCCTGCTCTGAGCGTTTCACATCCGCTTCAAAATCTCTGGCAGACAAAAGCCTGCACCCGGCTCCGCGAATGATAATCTGCTCCAATCCATCGGATGTTGCAACGGTAATACGATATTTTTTACCATTTTCGTGAGCAAATTTTTCAATGTACTGGTCTGCCGTTTCCGCCTCTTTTGTGTAAACCACATGAATGTTATGGTAATCCAAGACTTCCGTTTTGTGGTTTGCCACACGGTACGCATCAAATACTAAAATCAGCTCACATTTATGAAAACCCTGATAATTACACAGGATATCCATCAGTTTTCCTCTTGCCGCCGCAATGTCGCTTTGCGCCAGCATTTTTAATTCTTCCCATGCAAAGATAATATTATACCCATCAACCAGCAAGTAATTAACATCCGGCATCTGTTTTTTTCTTGGCTTTGACAAACCAACCGGCTTTTCTTTGACAGAACTTACCCGCTTTGCAGAAATTCCTTTGTGTGAAACAACCCCCTGCTTACGATTGGCAAAAGAACTTCTTTCCAAAATGGAATCAATTTCTGATACATCCAGCCATTCTTCTTCCTGCTTTTTCGGCTCTTTTTTCTCTGTCACGTCATTTTCCATTTCAGAAGAATCTCTGTTTGCCCGTTTTGACGTGTCAATATGCATATAGTCAAACACCTGATTCCATGGAACAAAAAATCCGGCACCATGTGCACAGAATACCGAACCACTTGGATTTTTCACATCATGGTCGGCATCGTACTGTTTTGCGGCAATTACTTCATCTGCATTGTGGCATGGACGATATCCTAAAAGCGAGCAGAACAACTGTCCATGTCCTTTTGTGTAGGCAGTGACTTCCTGCGTATAATCCCGCATGGTACTGACAGGAGCTTCTCCGGTAAGAACTGCCATCGGTTGTGCCCCTTCGCCATTTGTCTGCGGTAAATTCTGCTGCAGGGTAAAGCTTCCCGCCATGCGCTCAATATCTGTCATTGCCCGTCCAATTGACGTTTCCGGCACGATAAGTCGGTATTCATAATACGGCTCTAACAAAACCGATTTCGTCTGCATCAGTCCCTGGCGCACGGCACGATAAGTCGCCTCACGGAAATCTCCGCCCTCGGTATGTTTATTATGCGCTCTGCCGGCAATTAATGTAAGTTTTACATCGGTAAGTCCGGCTCCCGTAAGCACACCTTTGTGTTCTTTTTCTGCCAAATGCGTCAAAATCAGCCGCTGCCAGTTTTTGTCCAGCTTATCTTCACTGCAGTCTGTCGAAATCTGAACACCGCTCCCCACGGCAAGCGGCTCCATCCACAAGTGAACTTCCGCATAGTGCCGTAATGGCTCATAATGACCGACACCCTCGACCGGCTCGCAAATCGTCTCTTTGTAAACAATGTTGCCGGTTCCAAATGTAACAGAAACACCATACCGCTCCAAAATCCACCGCTTAATAATTTCAATCTGCACTTCTCCCATCACCTGCGCATGAATTTCCTGTAATTCTTCATTCCAGACAATGTGAAGCGCCGGTTCCTCTTCCTCAATCTCACGAAGTTTTGGAAGCATTTTTGCCGGTTCTTCTCCATCCTGAAATAAAATGCGGTAAGTCAGTACCGGCTCCAATACCGGTGCACCGCTGTCAAACTCTGCACCAAGTCCCTCCCCGGGATACGTCTTTGTGAGCCCCGTCAGCGCACAAATCATACCCGGAACTGCTTGTGCCACAGTCTCAAAACGGCTTCCGGAGTACACACGGATTTGATTAATTTTTTCTGTCCACTCACCCTTTTTATCGGACAGTTCCATACGAGGTTTTAACTGCCCTCCGGTCACTTTAACATAAGTGAGTCTGGCTCCCTTATCATCACGCATTATTTTAAACACTTTTGCCCCAAACACCTCATCGTAAGATGGCTCCAAAAGGAGTGTCTGCATTACCTCCAGTAAATGCTTAACGCCTTCCATCCGCAGTGCCGACCCAAACACACACGGGAAAATCTTTCTCTCGCTGATTTTTTCTGCGATCTGCGAAACTTCCACTTCTCCCTGTTCTAAATACTGATTCAGCATTTCTTCTTCGCAAAGAGAAACCTGCTCATAAAATTCTTCACTTTGTAAATCTGAAAAATCTGTCACCGAAGAATTTAGTTTTGCCTGAAGTTCTCCTAAAATAAATTCTTTTTCCGTTCCCGGCTGATCCATTTTATTTACAAAAATAAAAACCGGAATCTGATATTTTTCCAAAAGTTTCCACAGTGTCTGTGTGTGCCCCTGCACCCCATCCGGTCCGCTAATTACTAACACGGCATAATCAAGAACCTGTAATGTCCTCTCCATCTCCGCTGAAAAATCAATATGCCCCGGCGTATCCAACAACGTCACCTGCATATCCTCCCACGAAAAAACTGCCTGCTTGGAAAAAATCGTGATTCCTCTCTCTTTTTCCATCGCAAATGTATCTAAGTAGGCATCCCCCTTGTCCACACGTCCCGGATTTTTCAACACTCCCGCCTGATACAAAAGGGCTTCTGACAACGTTGTTTTTCCTGCGTCCACATGTGCTAACAACCCGATACAAACATTTTTCTTGTCTTTGTTCATATGCAAAAAGCCCCCTTCCTAAGTCATAATGAGTTATTATAACATAAAAAGGGGGGAAGGTCGATATTTTTGTTGAGTAGTTTGTGTCAATTGTTCGTTAGCACTTTTTTGTTTTCCGTAATTCCGCAGAAAAGCTTTGCGTCTCGTGGGCACTCAAACCCATCATTTCAAACTCAGTTTTGTATCAAATAATAAGGTGTATAAAAAAGCAATTGTTGATTACTATACACATGTGTGTTAAACTATCATTAGTGCTACCCTATTCGGTAGGCGGTTCGCCTTCGTCGCAGGAGTATTAGCCTGCGTTTACATAGAAATCCTTTATGGAAATCTCATGAGGAGGATTTGTGCTTATGCTTACAACGGAATTGTTTATAGCCATCATCAGCTTATGTATTACATGCTTTGCTCTTGGTTATACCGTTGGTTCTAAGAGCAATGATAAAACACAAAAATGACCGCCCAGTCCTGAGAAACTTAGCGATCATTTTGCAAAAAAACAATCAGGCTAACCGTCTATCGGTAGCACTTTTTCTATCACTATATTAACATCAAACTATGTTTATGTCAAACATCTGTATCCATTTGTTTGTGTCAAGTGTTCGTTGGCACCTTTTTGTTTTCAGTAATTCCGTAGAAAAGCTTTGCGTCTCGTGGGTACAAAGTTTTTCTACGGAATTACTAGAATCCAAAGGAACCGGCAGCGAACATTTGTCACAAACCCAATCCTTCCAAACTTAGTTTTTCATTGTATTTGAGAATATAGAACCGCTTACTTTCGCACAAAAAAACAATTTGTATTGCACCTATCAAATTATATGACTACAAATTTTGATTTGTACTTAAATATTTCCTGCTTTTTGCCGTAAAATGTTTAATTTTTGATGTAACTTTTGAAACATCAATTTTGATTTGTCGACCTGCTTTGCAAAATCCGAAAACTGTTCCTGTACAGCGATAGGCGGCAAGCATATCTCAAGTTTTCTAATATCTCCGAGTGAGATAAACTTCTGCGTTCCACCTCTGACTTTGCTTATAACTGCTCTATCAAAATAATCTGATTCAAGCAAAGCCTTAACAAATGAATTAATCACAGTAGAATTCTCTCTAAATTTGATAAGCGCAACATTCTTTATCGCAAACTCTGCTTCTATATCAACAATTACTGGATTGCCTACAGTACCAATCATAGGCATTAAAATGTCACCCATATCAACTTTCGAACGCTGATTAATCTTGTTATAATCCTCTTCACAGATCAAGCTGCAATCTGCAAAATCTATCTTTCCACCAGTAACATTCTTTGAAGTGACTAAAGGATATCCCTCAGTAAAATACTTCGGAGAATCATGTGTCCCATCTCTTACATCACACGCCTCACCCAACAGAACTTTTCCCCATCCATTTGGATTGATAATCATATCACCAAACATCTCGACAAATCGGGCTTTGATAAGGTCGTCAAGAGCCAATAATTCTTTTCTACGATTTTGAATTATACCATATATCTTTTCTAGATTCTCTGCGCATTTATGTTGCTGTTCAAAATTAATATCTGGAATCATTGTTTCTTCAAGAATCTTTCGGCTGATTGCTTTAAATGTACTTCCATTTCCTTTGTCATTTAATTCGGCTTTTTTGCCTTTAAGTGCCCAATAAATAAAATCCTGTGAAACTTTATTCCTATCTGGTGTTATCGCCGCAAGCCCACGACCAATGCAGCATTCCTCCTTAGCATAATTTAATGCACCTATCGGGGCTCTAACTGAAATTAGAATATCCTCTGCCTGAGCTATTTTTGTTGGAGTATTACACCACACTCTTGTAATAGGATATCTTTCGCCAAAATCCGCATTTCCTTGAAAGAATGGCATGCCATCTCCATAATCATTATAACTCGACGAATTGGGTGACTGCCCCATATTTATTTTGCACACATCTTTTAATGCTATTAATTTCATCTTCCTCATGCCTCTACAGGCTACGCACAATATTCTTTACCACTTTATCAAATTGTATTGCATGCAGAACATATGTTTGCTATAATGTAATTGGTGCTACCTTTACGGTAGGCGGTTAGTCCTTTTGCAGAGGACTGTGACCTCTGATTACATAGAAATCTTTTTACAGAAATCTACCAAAGGAGGATTTTATTATGCTTACAACGGAACTTTTTATAGCCATCATCAGCTTATGTATCACTTGCTTTGCCCTTGGTTATACCGTTGGTTGTAAAAGCAATGATAAAGCACAAAAATAACCGCCCAGTCCAGTAAACTTTGGCGGTTATTTTTATAAAACCAAATTGATATTGGGCTAACCATCTATCGGTAGCACCTCTATAATTATATTAGCATCTAACCGCTTTTATGTCAAACATGTATTCTGTTTTTTTACTTTTTTGATAACCACTCGTAGCACTGCAAACCTCAATTTGTGAGGTCCTTTCTTTCTTATTTTGCAAGCATTTCGCGCAATTCTTTCGTTTCCTTCGCAATCTGCTCGTTCAACTGTTCAATCTCAGCAAGAATCTCCTCTGTCGGTGGATATTCCACTGGGATATACTCTATTTTCTTATACTTGTTAATCGACAAGTCATAATCATTGTCAGCAATTTCCTGCTTATCCACCAAGAAACTCTGCTCCGTTCTTTCGCGAGTTTCCTCGTTATCTTTATGATGGAATCTCTCAATAATATCCGGAATGTCATTTTCCTCAATTGGCTGACGCTTATCATCCAATGAATGACCATCTGCTTTCATATCGTAAAACCAAACTTTTTCGGTACCCCCGGCATTTGTTTTCGTAAAAATCAAAATGGCGGTAGACACCCCTGCATACGGCTTAAATACACCGGATGGCATGGAAATAACACCTTCCAAGTATTGATTTTCCACCAATTCTTTACGTAGATTTTTATGAGCCTTTGAAGAACCAAACAAAACACCATCTGGCACAATGCAGGCACATCTGCCACCTACCCGAAGCAGACGAATAAACAGTGCAACAAACAACAATTCAGTCTTCGTTGTACTAGTAATTGCAGACAGTGATTCACTAATATTTTCCTTGTTTAATGTTCCCTTAAAAGGTGGGTTGGCAAGGACTAAATCGTAGGTATCTTTCACCATGTAATCTTTTGACACACTATCCTGCTTATTCAACTGTGGATTCGTAACCGAATGAAGCATCAGATTCATGCAGGACAAACGACACATAGTTTCATCCGTATCAAATCCTGTAAATGTTTCCGTTGCATATTTCTTCCATTGCTCCTCGGTCATTTTGCTTCCATAATGAGTTCTTATGTATTCTGCCGACGAAATCAAAAAACCCGCCGTACCACACGCCGGATCACAAATTTTCATATCCGGTGTTGGCTGCATAAGATTTACCATCATATCACGAATATGTTTTGGTGTTCGAAATGCACCAAGCCGCCCAGCAGAATTTAATTTTCCAAGCATATGCTCGTATAAATCTCCCTGCATATCTAAACCTTTAATGTCATTTTCAAAAAGGTCGTCCAGTCCAATAATAACTTTTTGTAATGCCAGTGGTTCATTGATTTTAAATGTTGCATGTTTCAAATATCTTGAAAACGCAGAATTTTCATCCTGATTCAAATTAATTAAAAAAATAAAGACATGTTCAACAAAATGCTTGTGGAGTTCTCTGGCTTCCATTCCTTTAAAATTTCTCCATCGCAACGCTTGTTCTTCTTTAGAATCTCCAAAAATATGTTTCTGTGGTTCTCCTGAAAGCAGTTCAGCAGTTTCAATATCTGCCTCGCGCTCATCAAGTTGTTTTGCAAACATAAGATATGTTAACTGCTCAATGACTTCGGTCGGCTGTGATACTCCTCCCGCAATGACATCAAGCCATATTTGCTCAATTTTATTTTTTACTACTGCTGGTAACATATTTTCCTCCTCACGTGTTCTTTCGCTTTACTCGATTTTTATACTACTATATTAACGATTTTTAACAGTAACGTCAATTATTACTTCATTTTCGTCGCAAGAGTATTAGCTTGCGTTTACATAGAAATCCTTTGC
>OMGK01001470.1_pt1 | contig 12909 bp, 7 predicted proteins | sample 1645881 | NCBI WGS metagenome assembly OMGK01 (sample SAMN00849303, study PRJEB25192) | human gut metagenome
CTGCGTATGGAGCAGCGGCTGGATAAGCTGACCAGCTGCCTGAACGAACTGAGCAGAGCCATCATCAGCAAACATAGAGAACTGTAAAACAAACAGAGAAACGAGGTACGACATCAATAGCAAATACACAAAGCTCCTGCACTGGTTACGCCTTTTGGCTTACATCATAGGCAGAAAATAACAAACATACTCAATACCCGCCCTGAAACAACATTCATGGCGGGTATTTTCTTATCATTAATCCCTCAAATATACCTTGCTATTGTTTTATACAAAGCCTCCACATCTATAGGTTTTGCCAGATGTCCATTCATCCCGGCATCAAACGCAGCCTGAACATCATCAGTAAAAGCATTGGCTGTCATGGCAATAATCGGTATCGTCCCGGCAGCAGGATGCTCTGACGACCTTATGCACCTGGCAGCGTCATAACCATTCATCAGTGGCATTTGAATATCCATGAAAATCAAGGCATATTCCTTTTCTTTCGAGTTTCTAAAAATATCTACCGCAACTTTACCATTCTCAGCATGTTCAACTTGTAAATTCACAAACTTCAACAGCTCTGAAGCAATCTCCATATTTAACTCATTATCTTCCACCAGCAATACCTTTTTGCCGCCAAAATCATACGTTTCCTTATTGCCTACTGCAGAAAATCCCAGCTCCGGCTTCCGCGAAACAGTTAACAACGTATTGTATAAATTTGAAGCAAAAAACGGTTTAGCTATAAAAGCATTAACACCTGCTGCCTTTGCCTGTTCTTCGATACCAGACCAGTCATAAGCACTGATAATAATGATCAAAACATCCGGATCGACATAGCGCCGCATCCTACGGGCCGTTTCTATTCCATCCAGTTCCGGCATACACCAGTCAATGAAACAAACATCATAGCAACGCCCGTCATCTTCACAGGCGCTTCTTACCTTTTCAATAGCCTCAAAACCATTCAGAGCCCAGTCAACATTGACTCCCATGCCTTTCAGCAATACTGCTGCATGTTCACAGGTATCGTTATCGTCATCGACTACCAGTACCCGCATCTCCTCCATATCAGCCGCAGTTTTTTTATCAACTTTACTTACTCCAAAAGGCAGGTCTACCATAAACGTAGTTCCTGCACCTTCCTGACTTTCAACCTCAATAGTTCCATCCATGATAGCAACAAGGTTTTTAGTTATCGCCATCCCCAAGCCCGTACCGCCATATTTTCTGGCAATTCCATTATCCGCCTGCTCAAACGGTTCGTATAAATGTTCCAAAAACTCCTTTTTCATCCCGATGCCGCTGTCTTTCACGATAAACCTCAGCCATATCTTGTCACTTGCTGAACGTAGCATTCTGATTTCCAGCCTGACACTGCCGCCTTTAGGCGTAAATTTAATTGCATTGGACAATAAATTGAGCAGGATTTGGTTGACACGCATCGAATCTCCGAGCAACAGCTCATCTTTAAATCCTGAAATAACAATTTCAAAGGCCAAACCTTTGGCTGTAGCAAGTCCATAATTGATATCAGCTAAAGAAGTAACCAGATTTTTTAAATCAAACAGTTCTTGGCGAATATTCAACTTTCCATTTTCGATTTTTGACATATCTAAAACATCGTTGAGCAGCATCAATAAATGCTTCGACGAAAAAGTTATCTTACTCAGACAATCAGCAGTACGCTTTTTATCATCCAAATAATTAAAGGTAATCGCCGACATTCCAATAATTGCATTCATCGGCGTTCTGATCTCATGCGACATCCGCGACAGAAAATCACGTTTGGCGTCATTCGCCTTCTGCGCTACCAGCAGAGCATCCTGTAAAATCTTCTGCTGTCGTTTAAGCTCGTCATTAATAAGATACTCATTACGTAATTTATAAGCATAAATAACAATCACGATCATCAACAGACCTATCACAACAGCATAAAAGATTGCGGCCTCAGCTTTTTCGTCCGTGCTTTCCTGTATGATCAGCACACGTCTGTCTGCCGAATCAATAACCTTTTGAATGGCTATATCCGTTTTTACCCTTATCGGCTCTATTTCTTTATCAAAGTACTTTTGGACTGCCTGTCTGTCCATATTACTATTTTCAGAATTTTCCACACTTTGTATAAGCGCCTTTTTCAGTTCGTCTAAGGCACCGTTCAATTCTGTCAGATCTTCTTTATTCCCTAAATATATTTCATCTAATATTTTCAGTGATTTTTCATTTTCTTGGTAACTGGTTCTCAGTACACTTCTGATACCATCCAGATTATTTTCATTTTCGCTAATGAAAATCGGCAGGTACGTATTCATTTCCAAAACCCTGACACGAATTTTATTTATTTCCGACATGGCTTTGTACGGATGTTCTGCTACATAATTGATTTGTCTGCTGATTGTAAAAATAGAATGTGTAGTAAAAACAACATATAGCACTACACAAAAACAAATGGCTATCACCCCGGATATCATGCCATATTTTTTGATAAAATTCATTTTTTCGACCCTTTACAATTTTATTAATTATTACAATTATTTTTATTATAAATATAACATATCAACAACAGGCAAACAAGCAAAATATTAACTTTTTAGAATACAATATAATAGCATCACTGCCCTGCACAAGCGTACGCATCGTTAAATTTGTATTTATATCACCAATGAGTTTTCCACAATTCTAAAATGAAGCTGTCTGTATCAGCAAACGCTGTAAGTAAAATTTCACCTTCAGCATAACACCAAATAACAAACCAAATCAGCGATATGAAACTTACTTCATATCGCTGATTTTTTACTTTACTGAACTTATTGCTGCCACTTAGCAGTGTCTCAAACCCTCACTTAAAATGAAAATCTCAACCCGGCGTTGAACTGCCAGTCGGTACGCAGATTGCCGCCAAATGTTTTTAAAGCGTCAAAATACAGGTTGCTGTTTTTGGCAATGCCCAAATTTGCGCCCAGCCCTATCTCATACCAGGTGCCCGTCAGGTCGCCTGTTTGCAGTGCCAGGCTAGTGTTTTCATAATAACCGGTTGCGCCACCATCGCCGCCAAAGTCGTGCAGGGCCGATGCTTTTACATAAGCATTGCTGGTGCGTCCGCCAATGGTAAACTCCTTGCCGCCTAAGAACCCTAAGCGCACAACGGCGCTGTTGACGCTGTCCTGCTTGATCGTTACATCGTTGCTGGTGGTGTAATCTACGCTGCCAATGCGGCCCAGGCTCAATTCTGCCTGAGGTTCTACAAACCAGCCTGCGTTCAGGTTCTGTCTGTAGCCGTATTCAGCGCTGATACCGTAAGCCCATGTATCGTAGTCGGCTTTGGCTGAGTTACCGCTAAGGTCAACCAGTTTAAAGTCATTGGCAAGCTTGCTGCCACGGGCGATTACGTCTACATAATGCCCTTTGCTGCCCAGCCAGCTGGCATACAAACCAACACCTGTGCTGCTCAAATCGCCGCTGCCTGCCGTATAACCGGCGTTGCTGTCGATGCGGTTGACGGCTATACCTGTGTAGAGCTTGCCGCCTTTGTAGTCCTGCACCTTGTCGATGCCGCCCTGGAAGGCTGTGTAATCCTGACTGTAGTTGCGGTCATAAGCGCTGTCGGCGCTAAGCTCGCCCCTGTAGTAACGGGCCCACACGCCGCCTTTAGCTGCTTCCTTATCGCTGCGCAACTCGCCCATACGTTTCATCAGGTTGTTGCCTTCGCTGCGCCACATGCTGCCCAACGCCATTTGGGCGTCGCTTGCAACCATTGCCGTTTCGGAAGGTGAGTTTTCTTTCGCCAAAGCTATTTCCGTAATATTCACCTTATTGTCTACAACATCTACTGTCGGCGTTACTTTGAAGCGTTCCAGCGGGCTGTCCAGACTGCTGGCCTGCCCGGTAAAATTATTCAGGTTCTGCCCGTTCAGGTTATTGATCGTCAAAACATTAGCATTGCCAGTGATGGTAACGATATCAGCTTCGCTTAAAGCATCCTTAAAGGCTTCTTCATAGCCGATCTGGATATATTGCTTAGAGCTGTTATTCTCGATCGTATCAAAAGTCATACTGTCGGCTTTATTATTAGCCAAATCAGTTGTAAAGCGGAAGGCATTGCTGCCTGTCAGCTGCAGCTTGCCGCCGGTAACAGTACGATCAGCGCTTGTACCGCTAAAGCCCAGGGTACCATTGTTCAGACCGGTAACAAGAGTATTATCTGTACCACTGGAACCATCCCAGTTCAGCTCGGCATCACTGCCAAACAAGACTGTACCTTTATCTGCATAAACTGCATAGGCTTCGTTGGTAACAGTGCCATCGGCTGCTTTAGCATTGATCTTGATCGGGCCACTGTTTTTCGCGCTTAAGTCGATCACAGCGCCGCCGGCGGCATAAACGCCGTACGCTTTGGCCTCTTCGCCTGCAACTCCATCATCACCTGCTGTTGCCACACCATCACCTAAAGCTGCACCACTACCGGCAGCGCCTGCTGTCGCACTGGCACTGATCTTATCGACGGCGATAGCTGTGTGACTGCTGCTGCCAGTACCAAAAACACCATAGGCATAAGTATTGCCACCGTCACCGCCGTCACCGCCGATACCCGCAGCTACCGCATCGTATTTTTTCTCTACATTGCCACCATCGCCGCCCTTGCCACCTGTAGCCTTGGCCGTGATGGTACCAACTGTTGCGACCGCACTGCCGCCGCTGTTGCTGACTCCGTAGGCATAAGCATTGCCGCCGTTACCGCCCTTGCCGCCTGTTAGTCCGGCGCCGTCATCATTTATAACGTGCATAGCATTTGACCCAGTTCCTCTTGAACTGCCACCTGTAGCCTCTACTGTGATCTCAGCCACTGTCAGGCTTTCGGCCAGCCCGCCTATAACATTGATACCGTAAGCAGCTGCGGCTCCGCCATTAGCACCGATACCATTGATCGATCCGTAGGTGCTGGCACCACCACTGCCAATACCGCCGGTGGCCTTTATTTCCAGTTTAGCCACATCTGCGGTCAGGCTGCCGTCTACATTCTGCAAACCAACGGCTGTGGCTGCGCCGCCTTCGCCGCCTTCTTTTTCGTTCGCTAAGATCTGGGCCTCTGTATCTGTTACATACGCATATCCGCTAACAGTGCCGCAGCCACCACCATTACCACCTGTAGCTGCCAGCTTGATAACACCCGTAACCGTAACCTCACTGCTGCCGCTGCGGTTATCTACGCCCACAGCCAGCGCCTCGCCACCTTTACCGCCAGTAGCCTGCACTGTTCCGGTAGCAGTTAACAAGTTTGAACCGGTCAGCTCTATACTGCCTGCAGAACCACCATTACCAGACTTGATATCGATATCCATTGATGCTACTGTCAGCTGGGCCGTGCCGCCGTCGTTACTGATGCCGGCTGCATAAACATCGCCGCCGGCTCCACCATTACCGCCGATGCGGTTAATAGTGCGTCCGCCACTGCCGCCATAGTTTTCTACATTGGTTTTAGCGTTGAATTTGATAGCGCCCAGACTGCCATCTGCCTTCCCGCCATCTGCCACATGGACGCCAACGAAAGCAGCTTTGCCGCCCTTACCGCCATTGCCGGCCTCAGCCTCCTGAGCCGTAACACCAGCACCACTGCCGCCTTTACCTGCACTGACATAATTACTACTACTTCCACTGGATGAATCGATAATGATATCCTCCAGCTCCAAATGGGCGATGCCTCCGTTGGCATAGACCCCATAAGCGATAACATTACCACCATTACCGCCGTCAGGGCCTTTGCCTGCATCGACCTTACCATAAATATTAGCGCCGGAACCAGCATTAATCTTATCAACAACAATATTACCTGTCAGCTTGGCTGTTACTTCGCCGCCGTTGACCCTGATGCCATAGGCTTTGGCGTCGCCGCCGTCAGAGCCCTTAGTTTTCTCGGCAGGCAGTTCATCAATACTAGTATATCGTGCTTCATTGCTTACCAGCACCTTAATTCCACCACCTGTAAAATTAACAGTACCGCTGTCGACCTGCAAACCTGTTGCCGTGGCGCCATTATGTTTAGCAGCTTCTATATCTACCTTGTTACCAAAGCTATTATCATTATATTTTGTTTGAGCGCTCACAGTGATATCAGCCGCCGTGATGGTCAAATCGTGCTTGACCTCCAGTCCGTAAGCCGCTGCCGCACCAGCATCACCCGCAACGCCCTGATAGGCGCTGCCGTTACTACCACCGGTAGCATTTACTGTAATATTGCCTGTGGTAATACTGCTCAGGCTTTCATCTACCGTTACTTTCGCAATGGCATCGCCGCCAATAGCCCCCTGCATCACTGTAGGGGAATTACCATTATCTATGCCGCCGTGACCTCCGTTAGCCGTAATAACGATAGGATTAGAAGCAACATTACTGTCCGTTATCTTACCTGTAATACTGGCGTCTTCGCCGTCTGTAACACCACCAGACATAGCATAATTATTGCCATTGGCGCCGGTTTCAGTAAAGCTGGCGCTGCTGCCGGTAATATTTTCGGTTTTTTCGCCGGCGTACACCTGGTTGACAACGATATTGATACCGCTGGAATAGACGATGGACATTGCCATCAGGGTATGGGCTATTTTTTTGCCTAAAGCTTTTTTACGAGACATTTGCACACTTCCTTCTCAAATTCTTTTTTGTGTTTACATGCTTAACTATAATTCAGTTTATTCATACTTATCTTTTAAAAAATACTTTAATAAAGCTTCGTAATACGACGCCGACTGGGCGTATTTACCCTGCTTATGCAAAAGGCGCGCCGTCATGATCGCCGTATGTACCGTTTTACCGTCCATAGGCTTCATATCGCTCCACAGCGATTTTTTTACATATTCCCAATACAGCTCTTTGGCATTGCTGTCCATATAATAGATATGCCAGGGTTTGATATAGTCGATATAGTGCACCAGCACTACGTCCAATTCTTCATTCAGCGTTGTGTTGTTGATAACGATACCGTTATAAATTTTGGGCAGCTCTACAAAATCGCCGTCAATAACGCCGTTGAGGGCGTCCTGGTCACCCCAAAGAATCTTGGTAGTGCCAACCTGCTCCAGCCATCGGAATAACTTTTGGGTCAGCTTTTGCTGCCGCCATTTGACTAAATCCATTAAAAGCACGCCGGAATTAAAGTAGCGACCGCTTTTAAGGCCAATGCGCCCGCAGCTTTTAGCTTCGCCCCAGTCACGCACAGCTCCCAAAACTCTGCCCTGCAGATCGGTCTGCCACAACGGCAGCAGATCGCCCTTGCAGATGATATCGGCATCCATGTAGATTAGCCGCTTAACAGATTTTGGCAGCAGATCGGCAAATAAATAGCGGTAATACATGGCCTGCGTGATATGCCCCGGCGGTACGACAAAGGTCATCCCCTCAGTGCTGGTGATCTGGTAAAAGTGCAGTGTCAGGTTACGGTATAGCTGCTCTGTCTTTTTTAATCTCTCCATATCCTCCGGCAGCAGCTGGTCGTAGACGATATGGATGTTTAAATCGTGCTGGATGTTGTTATGTACCAGCGAGGTTATCGTTACTCCTGCGAATTTGCCGAAGTTTTTGTCGATACCAAAACCGATATGTATTTGTTCTGCCACTTTGCGCCTCCTTTCTTTACCAGTTCAGTCTTTTTCGGTCTTTGCTGTTTTTTGTTCTGCCGCGCCGCCCCCTTTGAAAAACTTTTTTATATCCTCGCAGTTATTACTGCGGAGCTGGTAATAGTCTTTATCTAAGCTGTAAAAAAAAAGTACAACCGCTGCTTTCAGCGGCCCTTCCTCAGCTGCAGCAGCTTCAGCAGCAGGCGCACTTCCTCCAGCGAGTACTGCTCCTGTTCGTCAGTTTCTGCGGCGGCAGTTTCAGGCATACTATTGCTTTTTGTACCCGCCTCCTGTTCGTCAGCCTCGGCATCATGTGCCTGTGCCCACTCGGCTGCCGCTTTTCTGTTCAGCAGTGTTTCCAGGCTGCAGCCCAGAACATTGGCGCTGCGCACCAGCAGCTTTAAGCTGACCTGCACATTGTTATGCTCGATATTACTCAGATGGGTCTGACTGATGCCGATACGTTCGGCAAACTGCTGCTGGTTGAACTGACAGGCACCGCGCAGCAGGCGGATATTACTGCCGATGCGCGGCAGGCAGCTTTCATCGTACATACTTCACCTCAGTTTTCGAGAATATTAGTATTTTAGTTTAAAATATCGAAACCAAAACATCACTTTTTTTGTTTTATATCAAAAACATTTGTTATAGTAATGATCGTAGTCATTATAGCACGTTTGTACCCCCCCGCAAGACACAAACTGCTTGTTTGTGTAAAACGTCTGCGAGTCTTGCCCGGCGCATTACGCCAGCGGCTTTACAACTATCGGCATCTGCGCAGTTCCTGCCTTGCCTGGCAATATAAATAAAAAGACTGAGCCTAAGCTCAGTCTTTTTATTTATATGTTATTTTTTTATACTATGAAGCAATTTACCTTTCAGCTTCTATCTGTTTGCCTACGTCCCGCAGATAGCTTTGCAGCGTCAGCATGGAATTGGTGAGATAACGCTCACCGCACCACGACAGGTAAATACTGGCTTCACCGATCTCGTCAGCCAGCGGTATGGAACGGATATCGCGGTAAGCATCTCTGACGCTCGCCAGTCCGAAAGAAACGCCCAGCCCTTCGCGCATATAGTCGCTCAGCAGCTCAACATTGCCTTCCAGTACAAAGTCCGGCTCGAAGCCGGCTTTTTTACACAGCTCGTCAACGATCCGCAGCTTGCTTTGATCCTCCGGCAGGGCGCAGATCTTTTCGTTTTGGATATCCTGCAGATAGATCTTCCGGCGGCGGGCCATAGGGTGCCTGGCTCCGACCAGCAGTGTATAACGGTCTTTCCACAGCGGCACTGAAATGATTTTAGGATGATCGAGCCTGCCAGTTGTCAGCCCAAAGTCAAAGCGGCCGCTCAGAAGTCCGTCCATGATCTCGTTATGCGCTGCCAGCAGATGCGCCAGCCTGATATCGTCATGTTCTTTAAGAAAATCCACCAGCCAGCGTTTGGAAAGCATGGTACTGCTGCTGCCAAGACGAATGTATTTAGTATCGCGCGAGCGCATGTCGGCGATTTCCTTTTTGGCGTCCTCCAGATGCTGCAGGGCTTCGTTGGCATGGTGCAGCAGGATCTTGCCGTATTCGTTCAGCACTACGTTACGTCCGTCGCGGTCAAAAAGCTGCCCGCCCATTTCTTCTTCCAGCCGGGCAACGATAGCGCTCAGGTAGGGCTGTGATACCATCAGCAGCTTGGCTGATTTGGTGATGTGTTCCTGTTCGGCGACTACTTTAAAATACTTGAGCTGTAATAGATCCATAACCGTCACCTTTCATAACAAATAGCTTATGAGTACATACAATAACTAGTATTATACTTATTCTACCCCAGGTTTTACAATAAAGACAAGAAGAAATCTTGCAAGATATTTAAATTCTAAAGTTTTGGGGAGGTCATTATGTCTACTAGCTCTGCTCTCAGTAAATACAAGTTTCTCGGTCTCTTTCCTCTGGTCATGGCCCAGATCGGCACTTCCGGCGATAATTCGGTGCTTACCGTGGCTACAGCTTCCCTGCTGGCCAGTCTTAATGCGACAATGTCAGACATCCAGCTGGCCAACATTATTTATTCTTTGTGCGCCGGCTGCCTGATGATCGTCGGCGGTATGGTCGGCCTGATCGTCGGCTGGAAAAAAACTTTCCGCATTGGCGCTGCGATGTGCGCCGTCGGCGAACTTGTCGTAGCTTTCTCCGGCAATATTTTTATGTTCACCTGGGGCGGGCGTCTGCTGGTCGGTATCGGCGCCAGTTTCCTTATCCCTTCTGTACTCGGGCTGATCCCCGGTTTGTATCAGGGCAATGACCGCGCTTTCGCTTTCGGGGCTATCGGCGCTGCTACAGGTATCGCTTCCTGCCTCGGCCCTATCGCCGCCGGTTTTTTGATCGATACTTTTGACTGGCGCATAGCCTTTAGCTGCATGGCCGTTTATTTTACTATCGTTTTTGTAGGTTCGCTGCTGGTAGGCGATGTTCCGCTGCCCGAACAAAAAGTGCGTTTTGACCTGAAAGGTACGGTCGTTGCCGTTGCCGGCCTGTTTTTACTGATCATCGGTATCAGCAAGATCCCAGTCTGGGGCCTGATCGATCCGATCGCGCCGCCTGTTATCGGCGGCAGTCCCTTAGTTTTGTTCGGTATGTCACCGGCTTTGTTTATCGCGCTGCTGGGGCTTATCACTCTGGTGCTCCTGGTCCGTATCGAACGTAATGTTGAAAAAACCTATGGTTCCTGTCTTATTCCTTCCTCCTTCTTAACGACGCCGCAGGTACGCAGTGGACTGTATCTTACAGCGATGCTGTTCCTCTGCTTCGGCGGGTCGTTCTTCCTGGTCATCACTTATCTGCAGCTGGTCGCTGGTTTCAGCGCCATTATGACCGGTATAGCCATGAGCGCTATGGCGATCCCGATGATCGTGTTCTCTATGGGTATCCCCAAGTTCAGTCCCGATGCTTCGCCGAAAAAGATCTGCCGCACGGGTATCGCTATGGTTGCCCTTTCGACGATCCCGATGGCGTTGTCCTTAAATCCTTACGGAGTTAACTGGCTGATGTATGTGGGCCTGTTCTTCTTCGGCGCCGGGCAGGGCTTTGTTGCTTCACAGTCTTCCAATATCATCGCAGGGGCAGTCAACGCCCGCGACGCTCAGCAGTCCAGCGGTATCCAGACCGCGACCCGCAATGTCGGTCAGGCGATCGGCGTCGCTATTCTGGGCGTAGTCATGCTGTTTTCCATCACCGGTACTTTTAAGGACGCCGCTTTGAGCAGCGCCGATCTGAGCAGTACTTCCAAAGCCGTTATCAGCGAGCAGGCTTCCATCGGCTTTATGCCGGACGCTGCTTTCGCAAAATATATTGCGGATAAAGCGGCAAATGCCGATGACGCCGCTGTCTTAACCGCTATCAACCGCGGCACCCGCCAAAATTCCACTCAGCTGGGCCTGTATGTCCTGGGCTTCATTTGCGCTCTGTTCTGGCTCAGTACCGGACCGCTGCCCAATGAAAAAATAACTAAATGATTCTAACTGTTAATCAGTAAATTTATAATGAGGTGATCTTATGTATATGTCCGCAAATTTTCAGGTGATTTCCGATCCGGTAGTCTTTCAGAACGCTCAGGTTACTATCTACCGCGCGCAGAAGGTAGTGACCATGAACCCGCAGATGCCGTGGGCAGAATGTGTTGCCGTTGTCGGCGGCACTATTATCGCAGTCGGTGATTTTATCGATATGGAGGCTTATTTTAAAGCGCATGCTGCTTCTTATCAGATCAATGATACGTTTATCAACAATGTTATTTATCCCGGTTTTATCGAAGCCCATATGCACGCTCAGCAAAGCGGCCTGTATAATATGAATTATGTTTATATCGGCTACTTTGACCGGCATACTGCTGACGGCGAGATTTCCAGAGGCTGCAAAACGCCGGACGAGATCATTGCCAAGCTGCGCGAGGTAATAGAAAAGAACCCCGGTAAATATAACGATCAGAACTGGCTCAGTACTTATGGTATCGATCCGCTGATCTTGGGCGACGCCAAGCTGGAAAACATCAACAGCAAATGGCTAGACCAGGTTTCCAGCACTGTACCCATCTGCCTGAACCATGCTTCCGGCCATTTGATGACCGTCAATACCCGCGCGATCGAGCTGTCCGGCATCGATGCTGTCCACGACGACAATATCGGCCGTTATCCGGACGGCAGCTGCAACGGCAACGTTGCTGAACCCGAATTTATGTCCTATGTTTTAAAGGCAGGCGGTATGAGGATCAGCGGCGACGCTGCGGAAACCGCCGAAAAAGCGACCCGTTATATCGCCAAGCTGGCCAAACACAACGGCTGCACCACGATCGCTGATAAGGCTTTCGGCTTTATCCTGACCCCGAAGGCTATTGACGGTTATACTAACGCTCTGAAAAAAGAACAGCTGCCTGTACGTTTTGTTGTGGAACCTTTCTACAGTAAAAATATGGATGGTGTATTCGGCGGCTGGAATGGCCTGCAGCAGCTGCGTCAGCAGATCGAAAATGACCGTTTCATTTTTAACCACGCCAAGATTCTGGCTGACGGTTCTATCCAGGGCTATACTGCCAATTTACTGAATAAGGAATATTACAGCGGCGCCAAAAACGGCAAGCTGATCTACGACGACGATACCATGTTCGATATCCTGAAGGAATGTGAGGAACACGGCTACTCGGTCTCTATCCATACTAACGGCAACGGCGCTACCGAGCAGGTACTGCGCGTAGTAAAACGCCTGCGTGATGAAAATCCCACCAGTATTTACCGTCACACTGTTGAACACGTTCAGCTGGCTACCGAAAATCAGTTGGCCCGCTTAAACGAATTGAATATCGGCGCAAACTTCTTCTCCAACCATTTATACTATTGGGGCGATGTACATGCCGAATACACTGTCGGACCTTATGAAGTCAAACGTATGGAGCCTTTGCGCAGTGCCATCAATCACGGTGTCCGCTTCGGCGTGCATTCCGACGACCCGATCACAGAGGTCAATCCGCTCTTTTCCGCCTGGTGCGCCTGCAACCGCAAATCCGGCATCAGCGGTAAAGTTTATGGTGAAGACCAGTGCCTGACCGCCGATGAAGCAATGCGCTGCATCACCTTAAATGCCGCCTGGCTGCTGCATCTGGAAGACAGGCTCGGTTCGATCGAGACCGGCAAATGGGCAGACTTCACCGTCCTGGCCGAAGAAGTTACTGAAGCCAATAAGGCTACGATGAAGGATATAGAAATCATCGGTACTGTTTCCGGCGGCGTGATCCAATAACGTAAACAGCTTAAATAATGATCAAAGAACGGCAG
>OMGK01001472.1_pt1 | contig 12869 bp, 10 predicted proteins | sample 1645881 | NCBI WGS metagenome assembly OMGK01 (sample SAMN00849303, study PRJEB25192) | human gut metagenome
CTTTCCGTTTTCCGGATTGTAATTGAACAAGCCTTTGTCTTCGGCAACATATGCGAAACACCGCTCATAAGGTGCTTATAAATTCTGTGACCGATGCCCTCTTTATTATCCGACTTAGCCGAAACACCCTCATCACTTTCCTTTGATGTAAATATCGGAACATTTCCGCCAAGTGCCTTTGCGATAAGTTCATCAGCCTTTGAAATACCGTCACTTACCTGTGTAACGATTACCTTTTTACCGTTAAAACGTTCCATAGGAACTTTTGTATCTGCCGCAACAATTATGCAATCAGCCTCTGCGATTTCAGATTCGGTAAGAACATTCTTTGCACCGCCCGAACCGTTTGTTTCAACCTTAATCGGAATGTTAAGGCTGTCGCCGGCTTTCTGGAGTGATTCAGCCGCCATATAAGTATGAGCAATACCTGTTGGACAAGCTGTGATAGCAAGAACTCTGTAACCCTTCTTTGCAGGAACTTCTGCCTTTGGTTCATCGGGGAACTTCTCTGTTTCTTTTGCGTCAATAATAGAGATAAATTCTTTCGGAGTTTTTGCGGCTTTAAGTTTCGCTGTAAAATCTTCGTGCATTAAAAGCTGCATAAGTCTTGCGAGCACCTCAAGGTGAACATCGCCGTCTGTTGTAGCTGCTATCATAAATATAAGCTTGCAAGGCTGTCCGTCGGGAGCGTCGTAATTAACGCCGTTTGGAACTGTAATTGCTGCAAGTGCAGGAGCTTTTACCGCTGTGCTCTTTGCGTGCGGAATGGCAACTTCCATACCAACCGCTGTTGTTCCCATTTCCTCTCTTGCGAGGATTCCTTTCTTATACTCGGCTGCATTTACAAGGTTTCCGCTCTTTTCGTGCAATGAAACGAGCTTGTCGATTGCTGCCTGTTTGTTTGCCACTGATACATTAAGCTCTATGGCACTTTGCTTTAATAAATCAGTAATACGCATAAATTCTTCTCCTTTTTTATTTATTTATTTCTACCCACTCAGAACTGAGCAAGCAATTCTTCGATTTTTTCTTTTGTGGCAAGTCCGTTTAAAAATGCTGTTGCATTTCCGCAGGCACTGCCGAGCTTTAACGCATATGAATAATCGTTTTTGTCTATGCAGCCTGCCACAAAGCCTGCCACCATAGAATCACCCGAACCTACTGTGTTGAGCACCTTGTAGCCTTTGATAACGCCCTCTTTGTGAACCTCACCAAATTCATCTACAAGCAATGCACCGTCACCGCCGAGCGATACGAGAACATTTTTAGCGCCCATTTTCTGTAATTCCTGAGCATATTTTACAACATCACTTTCGGTTTTGACTGTGGTATCAAAAATTTCTGAAAGCTCTTGTCTGTTTGGTTTGATTAAAAACGGCTTGTATTTTAAAGAATTTATAAGCAGCTTTTTGGTTGCGTCAACAACAATTCTTACATCTTTGCCCTCAAGTCTTTCGAGGATTCTCTCGTAAACATCGTCAGGCAGGGTGTTCGGAATATTTCCTGCAACTATGAGTGTGTCGCCGCTTTGAATATTGTCGATTTTATCAAACAAATTCAAAAGTTCTTCTTCGTCAATATGCGGACCTTGACAGTTGATTTCTGTTTCCTCTCCTGCCTTTATCTTGATATTGATTCTTGAAATTCCGCTTTTAAGTGTGATAAAATCTGCTGTGATTTTAGGATTTTTCAGACCTTTTTCAATAGCCTCTCCTGTAAAGCCTGCAACAAAACCAAGTGCTGTGCTCTTTATACCGAGCTCCGAAAGCACACACGAAACATTTATGCCCTTGCCGCCGATATAATATTCTTCACTTGTAGTTCTGTTTGTAATTCCTGTCTTTAGCTCATCAAGACGAACGATGTAATCAATTGATGGGTTTAGTGTAACTGTGTAAATCACTTCATAACCTCCTTGATTATTGTTTTTTCCGAAAACTCCTTGTACGGAAGTTTGTCGGTTATAATACAGCAGTCTTTAATATCCGCAAAGGTAATAGGAAATACCTTTCTGAATTTGGTGTTGTCGGCAAGAACAAAAGACATATAGCTCCTTTTTATTACTTCCTCTTTGATCAAGCCCTCGTCCATATCAGGTGTGGTAAAGCCTGCATTAATTTCAATTCCGTTAGTACCCATAAAGGATTTTGTAAAATTATATGTTTTAAGCGACCTAAGTCCCTCTGTACCTACAATAGCCTCGGTAGCCGGCTTTATTCTGCCTGCGATTGTGTAGGTTGTTAAGCCTTTTCTTATCAGCTTTTTTGCGTGTGTAATGCCGTTTGTAACATAGGTTGCGTTTTTATTTGTAATGTAATCCGTGAGAAGATCAGTGGTTGTGCCTGCGTCTATATACACAAAATCCGTATCATTAATAAGTTTGGCACAATAGATAGCGATTGCTTTCTTTTCCTCAAGCATTACGCTTTCTCTTGACTCCACATCAGGCTCATATACGCCCGACAGCTGATGAATTGAGGTTGCTCCTCCGAATACCTTATTCAGCTTGCCCATCTCGTCAAGTGTTGTAAGGTCACGCCTTATTGTTGACTCAGATGTATTTAACAGCTTTGTAAGCTCCTGAACCGTAACCGTATTTTTTTCGTTTAATATTTGAAGTATTGTTTGGTATCTTTCCTGAGTAAGCATTTTCCTCACCTCTTGAGTACATTATAACACCTGTTTCGCCAAAGTCAAGCAAATTATTTCAAAAAAATTCATTAAAATTGAAATTCAGTTAGTTTATATCAAAAATCGCATATAGTTTTATGTATTTTAACAAGTGATTTTCCTTTTACACTTTTAAATCGTTCAAATTCAGTCATAAATCAATCAAGATTACTCAAAAGTATTCTATCCCGATTAATGTCTTTTTATTCCCATATTTTATTCAAAGCAAAGCAAAAAGCCGCTCCGACATTTGCCGAAACAGCTTTTGCGCTATCAGTTTATGTAATTTTAATTATGCCGCCGATGCAATTATATTCTGAATTTGTGTTACATCTGCAACATCAATTTTTCCGTCACCGTTTGCGTCTGCCGCCTTGGTGTTTTTAATTACATATGACGAATCACCGGAGAGATACATCTGTAAGTATGTAACATCCGATACATCTATTTTGCCGTCATTATTTATATCACCTACAGGTACAGTTTCCTCCTGCAATGCTTTGAATGTAATTTTATTTTTGGTTGCGTATGTCTGCGCCTTTGTATTTTTATAGCCGTAAATTATAAATCCGTCAATAACTCTGCCATCACTATAGCCCACTGCGGTTGTACCAAAATATGTAACACTCTTTGGAATAGTAATAGATTTCATAGCTTGGCAATTTTTAAATGCAGATGTTTCGATTGATGTAAGAGTATTCGGCAAAGTTACCGAGGATAATTTTGTACAGTCATAAAAGGACATTGAACCGATTTTCTTTACTGTATTCGGAATTGTTACTTTAGTTAAATTTTTAGCGTTACTGAAAAGATTGTCTGCTACTGTTGTTGCGCCGCTTTCTATAGTGGCTGTTTTTAGTCCCGAATCTTCAAACACATCACTGCCTGCTTTGGTTACAGTCTTCGGTATTGTAATTGTTGTGAGCGCTGTTGTTCCGTTAAATGCGCTATAGCCGATTTCGGTAAGAGTATTTGGCAATGTTACCGATGATAGACTTTTACAACCGTAGAATGACATTGAGCCGATTTTTTTAACTGTATTCGGTATAGTTACTTTAGTTAAATTTTTAGCGTTACTGAAAAGATTGTCTGCTACTGCTGTTGCTCCTTTTTCTATAGCGGCTGATTTAAGTGCCGAACCGTTAAATACATTATTACCGGCTGTTGTAACCGTTTTTGGAATTGTAATTGCGGTAAGTGCCGTCGTACCGCCAAATGCATTATAACCAAGTTCGGTAAGAGTATTTGGCAAAGTTATAGATGAAAGCTTTGTACAATTGCTAAATGCACTTACACCGATTTTCTTTACAGTATTTGGAATTGTTACTTTGGTAAGATTATTTGCATCACTGAAAAGCGCAGCCGGAACTGCAGTCGCACCGTTTTCGATTATAGCAGTTTTTAATCCTGAATTTCTAAAGATACTATAATCGGAATTTGTTAATGTCTTTGGAATTGTAATCGTTGTAAGTGCTGTTGTTCCTTCAAATGCATTATAGCCAATTTTCGTAAGATTGCTTGATAATGTAACTTTTGAAAGTTTTGTACAATTGTGAAATGCCATTGAACCGACAACTTTTATTGTATTTGGTATTTTAACAGAAGTTAATGTGCTATTGTTGTAAAAAGAATTAGCAGAAATTTTTACAACATTTTTATTTAAAATTTGTGACGGAATTGTAATATCGGTTGCTATACCCTTATATCCCGCAATATTTACGGTATCATCTGAATTTACAGTATATTCATAGTTGCCGCTTATAAAAATAGTTGCCGCATTTGCTGTAATTGAAATCACAGATAACCCGCTTACAGCTAAAACCACAGCAATAATTAATGCTAAAAATTTTTTCATTTATTTTCTCTCCTTGTCATTATAACAAAATATTTTATATACTTCTCAATATACAATAAAAATAATAGCAAATATGAAATTTACTGTCAATACAAAATTGTGCAATTCAGTTACTTGCACAAGCACTTGAATTTTTAGTATTTTTATTTGGGAATTATTGCAGTATCTGATTTTATAATGTAAAAAGAGCGCCCATACCGAGCGCTCCTAAATTATGCTTTTGACTTTGAAATATTGGGTGTGAATGCGGATTTAATGGATTTCCACACCTTTTTCTGAATAACTCCGATAAGAACGGAAAAGAAAATTCCTACCGCAAGGTAGATTATAGCATAACTGTAAACTCCGTTTGGCATATAGAAATACCAGATAGTTTCTTTCATTGTCTGAATACTGAAATCAGAGAAAAGCGGAGTTATGCGGCTTATTAAATAGAACAGCCATTTTACCAACATAAAGCCTGTAAGGTGGTGTATCATAATGCTGTATGTATTGTCGGCTACAAGCAAAATCGGTTTCCAATGCTTGATAATCGGCGCAATGAGCTTTGACACTCTAAGCCAAAAGGCAATGCCTGTAATTGCCGTTATGTACGGAATTATACAGCCGTTTTCAAACTGATTGCACTTTGACGGTGTGTACTCAAGGTTCTTAAAGAATGTAAGCAAAAGGAGCTGAACCGCAAAGAGAATGCCAAAATACGCAAAGCTGTTGAGGTTATCGTGCTTTTCAAGTTTTGCCTTATAGAACTTGCCAAATTCAAAGCATGGCAAAAAGAACATAGTCCTGAACAGTAAGAGCATTGGTCCGTGAAAGCCGTTAGGTGTTTCTATTGAAGTCTGAACGGCAACCATACCAACCACCGAATATACAATAAGAATGATATACTCGTTATTGAGTTTTATAAGGCTCAACAGCTTTCTGAAAAGTATGTTGATAATATACACGCAGAACAGGGGATATACAAACCACGAACCGAGGTTGTATTGGAATGCCTCACCGTCTACAAACGGCATAATAAAGAGGTTATACGGGTTTACATCTGCACCCGAAACATATCCGCAGTTTTTCATAATAATTACGAATATACCGTATGCAATATTCCAAAGATATGCGGGGATAAGCAGTCTTTTTGCTCTGCCCCATATGTACTTTAATACATTATCCTCGTGCTTGTCCTTGTAGAAATAACCTGAAATGAACACAAACAAGGCAAGGTTAAAGGAATAAATCGGAAACCAATCATACGCAAGGGAAATTCCGCCCTTGTAGCAATGTCCCGAAACTATAATTATAATTCCTATTGCCGACAGCAGTTTAAAGCTGAGGTTTACTCCGCTGTCGGATTGAGCAACCGCATTTGTCAATCGTTTACTACCATTTTTACTCATAAATATTTACCCTTTCTCATTTTACTAAATAAACTTTGCCCAATAATACTGCGACATATATTCGTTCATATATGAATTTACAGCGCCTGCGTCAGGCTTTACCTCTCTGATAGAATCAACAAGCATTTCAAGTGCAAGCGCCTCGTCATCTGCTGCAAGTATTTTCATAATTAATCCCCCTTTGTGTCTTTAAAAATTTTAATTGTAGATACAGTTCCTTTGCCTGCCTCGCTTTCAATGGTAACATCGCCGTTGCACATTGTTGAAATTCTTTCTTTAATGTTTTCAATGCCGAGATGTGTGCTAGATGTGTCGGGGTTCGGTTTTGTGGTATCAAATCCTACACCGTCATCATAAACCACAACCCCATAGCGGTCATCGTATTCCTTGGTGGATATGGTAACAGTTCCGCCGTCCTCTTTCATACCAACGCCATGCTTTACGGCGTTTTCTACAAGCGGCTGAACCGTAAGCGACGGAATTGTAAAGTCGGTTACTCCAATGTCATACACAATATTTAAGTCATCGCCAAAGCGCATTTTTTCAAGTGACAAATATGTTTTAAGGTGACTTAGTTCTGTTTCAAACGGAATGGGGTGTTCGTCTTTAATGCTGTTCATATTGCCACGCAAATAATTTGCAAAATCAATAGTTGCGGTCTTGGCACGCTTTGGGTCTTTTTCGCAAAGCTGCGCAATGGAAGTGAGTGAGTTATAAAGGAAATGCGGCTGAATTTGTGAAATCATAATAGTTACTCGTGACTTTAACAGTTCAGACTGCACCTTTTCGTAATTGAGCTGTTCATCGTAATTCTTTTTTGCCGCCATAATAAGGTTTACAAGCTGAATTACTATGCTGAGGAATATACCTATATTTGTTGCTATTCTTGATGGCATAAGCTCGGCAAACATATTGATAACATCTAAAAATCCAAACAGTATCATAGGTATAAATGATGCGAATATAATTTTAGACTGTATATCATTATCCTTAAAGCTCTGCTTTACAAGGAATGCAAATCCGATAATTGCCGTAATTGCCGTTACAGCCAAGAACATTACCTCTGACCTTAAAACATCCTTTACTCCGAATATTTGCAATAAATATGCGCCTACGGTTATCAAAAGTATTAAAAGCACACATAAACCAAAGGCATCTCTCTGCTTTTTGCTGATTAAAAACGAACGCACATAGAACATAAAAGATATTGCAAGGAAATAAACCGCACTTTCGTCTATTAAAAAGCATAGCTGCGGATTGTCAATGATAAGCGGCATATAGTAATTGAGCGTATCAAAGAGAAAATAAAGACCGCCGAAGAAAGCTACCAGCGCGAAGCTGAAATTTTGCAGCTTTGATTTTCTCATAAGCACACCTGCAAGCGAGAATGTGAGTATGCCGAGGAATGACATAAGCATTGATTTTTCCTTTAAAAGTTATCGACTTATAATTATTATTTAAAAACGGGTGATCACTGTCAAGTTTAAAGGTATCGCCTTTGTCGGTTGTGTATTCGCCCGTCAGAGTTACAGGCGTAACGGAATAGCCGCTGCTTGTAGCAAATGTTTTTGCGGTAATGCAAAATACTACCAGCAGCACTGCAAACAATATGGCAAATACTACATTTAGGCTGATGCCCAGCCTACTCTTTTTCAAAATAACACCCCACAAATTATTTTCTACACTATTATACAACTAAACCGCAATATGCACAAGGAGAATATCCGCAACTATATTTGTGTATATTTTTATATTAAAGCAAAAATCCCACTCCAATATCGGAATGGGATTCTTGCAATATATAAAATCAAACTTCCATTTCCTTAACCAACAGAAAATGTTGTCCTAAACGACCTTTTTGTATGTTTGATAATTGATAGGTTTTTAAAATTACGCTCATATGCGTATCTCCTTAAAAGTTGATTTAGCTCTTTGCGCTGTAAATTCTCATTAAGAGGTCAAGAACCTTGAAGTAGAGCCAAATTACTGTAAATGCAAGACCGAATGATACTGCCCACTCGTCTTTCTTTGGGTGATGATTTTCAACAGTTTCACGAATTACCTGAAAGTCGCTGATGAGGAATAAAGCTGCAATTACAATAAATACAACTGACATTACAACACCGAAGATTGGATTACCTGCAAAAACCAATACAAAACCTCTTGTTGCAGGAATAAGGAAAGCGATAAAGCCAAGAATTGAAATGCCGATTGTTGAAAGTAAAAGTGTAAGAGTAACAGCCTTGAACTTGTCGGTAGCTCTGATTTTGCCTGAAGTAAAGAGTAAAAGCATAGCGAATACAATTACAAGAGTAATAACTGCTGCCCATACAATTAAATTTGAATAAGCGCCCTTATAGAAAACTGAAATTGCTGCAATAATAATGCCTTGGCTGAGTGTGTAAAGTGTACCGCTTACAGGTGCTGTACGCTGAGCAAATATAGCAACAAACGGTGCGATTATGCCTACGATAGCTGCAACGCCTGTAACCATCATCTGCGGAAGGTAAAAATCAAAAATTCCGCTATGAATATGATGACCAAATGCAAGCATTGGAGAGATAAGCAAGAATAAAGCAAAGCCTGCAACGGTTGCAGCGAGGAAATAAAGTGTCTTTACCAATATGCCCTTGTATGTTGCGCAGCTTGAATCGGTTGCGCTTGCGCTTGATTTAGACATTCTTCTTAATACAGGGTTTGAGCTAAATAATGTTGATGATCTTTGTGCTTGGTTTTGATTGAATTTGTAAGTTGTCATAATGATTTCTCCTTTAAGAAATGAAAGCTTGTCTGTTTGATTTTCTATGCCTTTATTATACAGACACAACTATGACAACATCGGGACAAATACGGACAAAATTTTTATTTTTTCTTTTGCAAACAATAAATATACCATTATATATCGTCAATATTTAAAAACATTATAAAAATAATTGACAATGCAAGCCTATGATTTTATAATATTTATATAAATACAAATACATAAGGGGTTGAAATTATGATAAAATTCAATAATGTTACAAAGGTGTTTAACAACACCCTTAAAGCGGTAGACGATTTGTCCTTTAATGTAAACAAGGGCGAAATTGTAGGCTTTATCGGGCCAAACGGCTCGGGAAAAACCACCACAATAAAAATGCTGACGGGTATTTTATCAAGCGACAGCGGAGAAATCAGCATTAACGGCTACGATATTAAAAAAAATCCGCTTGAGGCTAAAAAAAGCATCGGCTACATTGCCGACAGTCCCGATATGTTTTTAAGGCTTAAAGGAATTGAATTTCTCAATTTTATAGGCGACATATACAAAGTTCCCACCGATGTGCGCAAAAAGAGATTTACCGAGGTTTGCGACAGATTCGGTCTTACCGACAGTCTTAAAGCTCCTATGCTGAGCTATTCGCATGGTATGCGCCAAAAAATTATGGTTGCCGCCGCACTTGTTCACAATCCCGATGTATGGATTCTTGACGAGCCTTTAATCGGTCTTGACCCAAAAAGTGCCTTTGAACTAAAGTCTATGATGCGTGAACACGCCGACAAGGGCAACTGTGTATTTTTCTCTACTCACATACTTGAGGTAGCGGAAAAGCTCTGCGACAAGGTTATTATCATTAAAAAGGGCAGGTCGCTGTATGACGGCACTCTTGATAACCTTTGCAGTCAGAACACAGGCAAATCACTTGAACAAATCTTTTTGGAGCTGACTGAAAATGAGTAATTTCTTAACTTTATTAAAAACCTTTATAAAAACAACCGAGCTTACCTCGGCTGAAAAAAAGCGCTCAAAGCACTTTTATAAAATTATGGGCACTGCCGTTGTTCTGCTGATTATGATTCCCGCAGGACTGCTTGTCGGCATAATAACCTATGCGCTCACTCTCGGCGTAATGTCTTACGATGGCACAACGCAGGGTGCAAATGTAATTTTACATATTATATCCATTTTGTCGGTAATCTTCGGCATTAATGTAATCATTAATATATTTTACTTTTCAAACGATATTGAAAATCTAATTCCTCTGCCGTTAAAGCCGAGGGAGATTGTAAGCGCTAAGTTTGCCTACTCTCTGCTTTCTGAGAACATTATGGAGTTTATCCTGATTCTCGGCGCTTGTGCAGGCTTTATGTGTGCGCATGGATTTTCGGCTACGGGTATAGTTGCCTCATTAATCGGCATTTTAACCGTTCCTATAATTCCTCTTGCCTACTGCGGAATTATTGCTGTTATATTTATGTATTTTACCCATTCGGTAAAAAATCGTGATTTTCTCAACAAAATCACAGGTATCGGCACTGCCGTACTTATAGTAGGCTCATTGGTAGCCCTCGTAAGCGTGAGCGGATTTAATCCCGAGGCAATCGTCAGCTCACTTGCAAGTGCCGACAACGGATTTTTAAATGTAATGAACATTATTTTTCCGCACATTCCTCTTATGATGGATTCTATCGCCGGTGACAGAGCATGTCTTTTAATTTTGTATCTGCTTGCTAATGTTGTAGTTGTGGCAATTTTCCTTTTTCTCGCCTCAAAAATGTATATCAAGGGCGTATCGGATATTAATACAACAAAATCAAAGCGCAGTAAAAGCATTGCAGGACGGGCTATTGAAAAATCTGTTCAAAAGGACATTTTTGCAAGCTACCTTAAAAAGGAATTTTTGGTGCTTTTCAGAACACCGCCGTTCTTTATGGACTGCATTGCCATAAATCTTTTGTGGCCTGTATTTATGGCTGTTATTATGATTTTGCAGGGAAGTACAAACTTTTTGTCGGGTGTGCTTACTCCGTACCTTGCAGGCGACCGGAAAAGCATTACAATCATCACTGTATCCGCCGTTGTAATTTCGGCACTTGTTACGGCAATCAACAGTATTGCCTCGTCCTCAATATCAAGAGAGGGCAAGCATTTTCAGTTTATGCGCTACATTCCTGTTGGACTGAGAACGCAAATCAACGCAAAAGCTCTCGCAAGCATAATAATCAGCGGCTCGGTTATGGTGCTGTATGTAATAGCATTTAATGTGTACTGCGCAATACTCGCAACAACATTTAATCCGTTTGTTTTCATAGTAACTCCGCTTATTCACATTGCCCTGAGCTTGATTTGCGTTGTGTTTGTTACCTACCTCGGAATATTTTTAGACACCATAAATCCTAAGCTTGTGTGGGACGATGAAATAAACGCACTGCGTGGCAACTACAATACAGTAATAAATGCGGCTATAATTATTGCAATTACCGCCGCTATCTGCACAATTTCTCTTGTATTACTATGGATTTTTAGCGTTGAACCTGCTATAATTAACCTTGGACTTGTTATAGTAATGTGTGTTCTTGCTGTTGCGGCACAAAAAGTTTGCCTTAAAAAGGGCGTAGCAAATCTTGAACAGATTGAAAGCTGATAAGTCCGAATAAATTGGAATTAAAATTTCAGGTGATTTATAATGACAGAAACTAACTATTCTATGCTCTGCGATTTTTATGAGCTTACAATGTCAAACGGCTATTTTAAAAACGGCTTTTACAAAAAGAATGTTTACTTTGATCTTTTCTTCAGAAAAGTGCCCGACAACGGAGGTTTTGCCATTGCCGCAGGTCTTGAGCAGGTCATTGACTATATCAAAAATCTTCACTTTTCTGAAAGCGATATTGAATATCTCAGAGAAAAAGGAATTTTTGACGAAGAATTTTTGAAATATCTTGCAAACTTTAAATTTACAGGCGATATTTACGCTATACCGGAGGGAACTCCTATCTTCCCTAACGAGCCGATTATCACTGTAAAAGCGCCTGCTATTGAGGCTCAGCTGATTGAAACCTATCTCCTGCTGACAATCAACCACCAAACGCTTATTGCAACAAAGGCAAACAGAATCGTTCGTGCGGCTCAGGGCAGAACAGTGCTTGAGTTTGGCTCACGCAGAGCGCAGGGCGCAACTGGTGCTGTTGACGGTGCAAGAGCGGCATATATAGGCGGTTGTGCAGGTACAGCCTGTACGCTTACAGACGCACTCTATGGTGTTCCTGCCGGCGGTACAATGGCTCATTCATGGGTACAGATGTTTGACAACGAGTACACTGCTTTCCGCACCTACTGCGAGCTTTATCCCGAAAACCCTACATTGCTTGTTGATACCTACAACACACTTAAAAGCGGTGTTCCAAACGCAATAAAGGTGTTTAAAGAAGTGCTCGTTCCAAAGGGAATTAACGAGTTTGCAATCCGTCTTGATTCGGGCGATATCTCGTACCTCTCAAAAAAAGCAAGAAAAATGCTTGACGAGGCAGGGTTGCCGAACTGCAAAATTGTTGCGTCAAACTCTCTTGACGAGTATCTTATCCGTGACCTTATGATGCAGGGCGCTCAGGTTGATGTTTTCGGCGTTGGTGAAAGACTTATCACATCATCAAGCTCGCCTGTATTTGGCGGCGTATATAAACTTGTAGCCGTTGAAGAGCCTACAAGCGGCGAGATTATCCCTAAAATCAAGGTCAGCGAAAATACAACAAAAATCACAAATCCGCACTTTAAAAAGCTCTACCGTTACTATGATAACGAAAGCGGCAAAGCGCTTGCCGATGAGCTTTGTGTGTATGACGAAGTTATGGATTTCTCTAAGCCGCATACAATTTTTGACCAAAATGCTACTTGGAAAACAAAGACTTTGACTGACTTTACAGCGAAAGAACTTCTTGTGCCGATATTTAAAAACGGCGAGTGTGTGTATAACTCACCAAGCATTGAAGAAATTGCTAAATACTGTAAAGACCAGATCGGACTTCTTTGGGACGAGGTTAAGAGATTTGAAAATCCGCATAACTACTATGTTGACCTTTCCAAAAAGCTCTGGGATATTAAAAATATTCTCCTCAATATTTATCAAAGCTGACGAAAGGAGCAGATATGAAAAAATTTAAACAAATTATAGCCGTAATTCTATCGGCTGGGG
>OMGK01001487.1_pt1 | contig 12754 bp, 8 predicted proteins | sample 1645881 | NCBI WGS metagenome assembly OMGK01 (sample SAMN00849303, study PRJEB25192) | human gut metagenome
CCGTAGACCTTTTCTCTATCGCAAAGATACAAACAAATTTGGAATATAAATATGCAGAAATACCGGGACTTTTCAAGCAAAACATGAAAGGAAAAAGAAGGAAAGTCCAGCAGATTCAAAAGATGTTTTACAAGATTAGGCTCCACCGAACAAAGACATCACATCCATCTCGCCCCAATACAGATGTGTATAGCTGGCAATCAGGTTCTTATAACGAAAAATGGGAGTAGCGACCTTCTCTCCTCTGGCATTGAAAACCTGCACTATCGAGGGAGTAAGACTGTACGCACCACTTTCTTTTCCACCAGCTTCGGGCACAGCAAGCTGCGTATAATGGAATTCGTGTCCTTTAAGCCGCCATCCGTTATAGTCGAACCGACGGTATCCCAATGTCAGTTTCCTGCGTTTACGCTCGTTCGTGATGCTGAAAGGTAATACTCCCACCATCTCATTTCCGACATTGCTTACACTGTTCCCGGTGCTTCTTCCGTCTGTATCACTGCCTCCCCCGTCCGTATCCCCATCAGAAAGAACGGACTGCGAAAGATATATCATCCCCCCGCATTCTGCCAGCGTCCTGCCACCAGCCTCTATATAGCTGCGGATAGACTCCCTGGCAAGCCTTGCCCCGGCAAGTTCCTCCAGACGGTTCTCGGGATAGCCGCCGGGCAGATAGAGCAAATCCGTCTCTTGCGGAATAGCCCGGTCCTGCTCCGGATTGAAGAAAGTGACCGTGCCCATACAGCGCAGAATATCCAGATGCTCCGCATAGAGGAAGGAAAAGGACTCTTCGTTGCGCGCTACCGAGATATGCAGCTTCCCCGGCTCTGATAGTACCGACTTCTCCTCCACAGCCGCCGCAGGCAATGGAAGCCCGATTGTCGAGAGTAGCAGTTCCCAGTCCACATGTTCCTCCAGCAAGCCTGCCAGCATGTCCAGCCCCTCCGTCTCCTTAGAACGGCTGAAATCCAGCCCCAGATGGCGTGACTCCTGCTCCAGTTCCTTCCGTTTGGGCAGATAGCCCAGACAAGTCACGTTCAAGTCTTCACAGACCTCCTGCAGCATCCGGTAGTGGTGGGGTGAGCCGACACGATTGAAGATAACTCCCGCAATACGTATATCCGGACGGAAATTGATGAACCCCGACAACAAAGGAGCCATGGAATAGGCAGCCGACTTGGCATCGACCACCAGCACCACAGGAATACCCAAGAGCCGTGCCACTTCTGCCGACGAGCCCCGGTCGCGGTCGTACCCGTCGTACATCCCCATCATCCCCTCGACCACGGCAACATCAGCATCTGCCGAATAGCGTGCATACAGACTGCGGACATGCTCCGGAGATGCCATGAAAGTATCCAGATTGATGGAAGGACGGCCACATACCGCCTCGTGATACTTAGTATCTATATAATCGGGACCGCACTTGAAAGGCTGCACCTTCAGACCTTTCTTCACAAACAATGCCATCAGTCCACGACTGACGGTGGTCTTTCCACTGCCCGATGTAGGGGCGGCTATGAGAAACTGAGGAATGGAATCCATTATGAAGCTATCAAATTAAATATTTTCCTCCTGCAAAGGTAAGCATATCTCCGACAAAAGTTTTATCTTAGCTGCGAAAATAAAACATACCACCATGATAACCGAAGAACTTAAGAAACTCTACATCGCACATACCGGACACGAACCGGAACAGATTGACGAACTCCCCTCCTCCGGCTCCAACCGCCGTTACTTCCGCCTCATCGGAAGTCCTACACTTATCGGCGTCAGCGGAGAGTCTGTGGAGGAGAACCGCGCCTTCCTCTACATGGCAGAACATTTCCGCCAGAAAGGACTGCCCGTACCGCAAGTGTTCATCCGCTCCGAAGATGATATCTATTATCTGCAAGAAGACCTGGGCGACTCGCTCCTATTCAATGCCATCGAGAAAGGCCGCAAGACCAGCGTATTCGGTGAGGAAGAGAAACAGTTGCTGCGCAAGACCATCCGTCTGCTGCCCGCCGTACAGTTTGCCGGAGCCGACGGCATGGACTTCTCCTACTGCTACCCGCAGGCAGAGTTCAATAGCCGCAGCATTCTGTGGGACTTGAACTACTTTAAATACTGCTTCCTCAAGGCTACGGGAATGGACTTCCAGGAAGACCGGCTGGAAGACGACTTCCAGAAGATGGCAGACGTGTTGCTCCGTAGCAGCTCCGCCACCTTCATGTACCGCGACTTCCAGAGCCGTAACGTTATGATAAAGGACGGCGAACCGTGGCTCATCGACTTCCAGGGCGGACGCAAAGGTCCGGTCTACTACGACGTTGCCTCCTTCTTGTGGCAGGCCAAAGCAAACTATCCCGACAGCCTGCGCCAAGAGTTGCTGAAGGAATACATCGACGCCCTGCGCAAGTACCAGCCCGTGGACGAGGCTTATTTCTATGCCCAGCTTCGCCACTTCGTATTGTTCCGCACCATGCAGGTGCTGGGTGCCTATGGTTTCCGCGGTTACTTCGAGAAGAAGCCCCACTTCATACAAAGTGTCCCCTTCGCCATCGAGAACCTTCGCCAACTGCTCCAAGAACCTTATCCAGAATATCCCTACCTCTGCCGGATTCTGCGCGAACTCACCGATCTGAAACAGTTTACAGACGACCTGCAAAAGCGTCGCCTCGTGGTGAAAGTCACCAGCTTTGCCTACAAAAAAGGTATCCCCGAAGATTCCACGGGCAACGGAGGAGGTTTCGTCTTTGACTGCCGCGCTGTGAACAACCCCGGCAAGTACGAGCGTTACAAACCCTTCACGGGACTGGACGAACCCGTTATCCGCTTCCTGGAAGACGACGGCGAGATAGCCGTATTCCTGGAGCATGCCTACGCCCTTGTCGACGCTTCCGTGAAGCGCTACATGGAACGCGGCTTCACCAATCTGTCTGTCTGCTTCGGCTGCACCGGCGGACAGCACCGCTCCGTATATTCGGCACAACACCTGGCGGAACATCTGCACAAGAAGTTCGGCGTGCAAGTGAACCTGATACATAGAGAACAGAATATTGAACAGACGTTTAAGGCCAAAGTTTAATGTGCTAATGTGAGAATATGCCAATATGAAAGCCATGATTTTCGCCGCCGGCCTGGGCACCCGGTTGCGCCCCTTGACGGACCACATGCCCAAGGCCCTCGTTCCCGTAACAGGAAAGCCCATGCTGGAACGGGTGATACTGCGGTTGAAGGAAGCAGGATTCAACGAGATAACGGTCAATATCCACCACTTCGGGGAGCAGATTATCGACTTCCTCCGTGCCCACGACAACTTCGGCACGGAGATTCACATCAGCGACGAACGCGGCATGCTGCTCGACACCGGAGGAGGCATCAAAAAGGCACGCCCCTTTCTGGACGGACAAGAACCTTTCCTGGTGCACAACGCGGATATTCTGACGGACATTGACCTTGCAGGTCTCTACCGCCACCATCTGGAGAGCGATGCGGAGTCTACCCTGCTTGTGAGCGAGCGCAAGACTTCCCGCTATCTCCTTTTTGACGACGACTACCACCTGCACGGCTGGATAAACAAGTCCACCGGAGAGGTGAAACCGGCAGGCTTCGACTACCGGGAAACGAAGTACCGGGAACTCGCCTTCGGAGGTATCCACATCATCTCCCCCTCCCTCTTCCACCTGATGGACGATGGGCAGTGGAACGGCAAGTTCTCCATCATTCCTTTCTACTTGTCCGCCTGCACAAAGGTGCACATACAAGGCTATCCGCTGCAAGGATTCCGCTGGTTCGACATCGGCAAACCGGAGACACTGGCACAAGCGGAGGAATACTACAAACAAAAATAACAAGTAATGTAAAGCAGCCTAACATTACTTGTTAGCTCCCTTTACATTACTTGTTATCAAATCAACCTATGTACCATAGATTATCTATGGTGAAACTACGCCAACGCCAGTATCAGCAACTGAGCCGTCAGCACCCGCAGGAACATAGCCAGCGGATAGACCGTGGCGTATCCCACCGCAGGGGCATCGCAGGATGTCAAGTCCGAGGAATAGGCCAATGCAGGCGGATTGGTGTTAGCTCCGGACAGCACACCTATCAGCGTATAGTAGTTCAGCTTCCAGAAATAGCGCCCCATGAATCCTGTCACCAGCAACGGAACGACCGTGATGATGGCCCCATAGCCAATCCACACATAGCCGCCTTCGTAGATAATGGTATCGATGAATCCCTTTCCTGCACCCAACCCCACGCAGGCCAGGAACAAGGCGATACCGATTTCGCGTATCATCAGATTGGCGCTCATCGTCGTGTAGGTTATCAGCTTATATTGAGGCCCGAAACGGCTGATGAGGATGGAAACCACCAACGGTCCGCCGGCCAGTCCCAGTTTCACGGGTTGGGGAATGCCGGGGAACATGAACGGCAGACTGCCCAAGATACATCCCAGGGCAATACCCAGGAAGATAGGAATCAAGTTGGGATGGTTGAGACGCTTCAGCGAGTTACCCAGCACCTTCTCCGCATGGCTCACGGCAAGCTCACTGCCTACAATCGTCACACGGTCTCCCATCTGCAACTGCAAGTGGGGAGTTGCCACCAGATCCACGCCCGAACGGTTGATACGGGTGATGCAGGCACCGAAGTTGTTACGTATCTTGAGCTGAGACAGAGACTTGCCGTTCAGTTCCGGCTTGGTGATGAGGATGCGGCGTGAAATCAAGTTCTTGTCCTCCCGTTCCCACTCCACCGAAATTTTTCTTCCGAAGAAGGCAACAATGGCCTCCACATCTTTCGGGTTGGCAATGAACAGAATTTCATCCTGCATGTGCAGCACCGTATCGGCATTCGCCAGTTCTGTTTCCTGACTGCCGGTGTGCCGGATGCGGGAGATGACAAACGCACGGTTCAACAATGGTTTCACATCTCTGATCCGCTTGCCGTCTATTGCCTCATTGCGTATCTCTACCGATATGGGACGCACGGTCAGCTCCTGCAGATGGCCCAGCCCGTGCTCGGCATCCTCCTCTTCTTTTTGGGTATTAATCCGCATGAAAATCTTCAAGGCTAGCAGCGCCAGGATGCAGCCCACCACACCCAGCGGATAGGCAACGGCATATCCGAGTGCGATTTCCGGAGCATCCACCCCGTTGAGGTCACTGTTTGCCTGCTGGGCAGCACCCAGACCGGGGGTATTGGTCACGGCTCCGGACAAGATACCCACCATCGTAGTAATGGGGATTCCGGTGGCAAAGTGCAACACAATGGTGATAACCACGCTGAGGAAGACGGAAAGCATTGCTACCATGTTCAGCGTAAGTCCGCCCTTCTTGAAAGCGGAGAAGAATCCCGGTCCCACTTGCAGACCGATGGAATAGACAAACAGTATCAAGCCGAACTCCTTCAGGAAGTGCAGCAGATGTTCGTCGAGGTTCATGTCGAAATGTCCGAAGACAATGCCCACAAACAAAATCCAGGTGACACCCAGCGAGATGCCTGCCACCTTCAACTTGCCCAGCATGATACCGAAGGTGATGACCAGGGACAGAATTAGGACAGAGTGTGCCACTCCTCCGCCCCAAAGGTTGGGATAACCCTCAAAGAGGTTTCTTAATAGTTCCATAGTTTCTATCTTTAGTTTTTACTTTTCAGCCTTATTGTTTAATTCTTAATTCTCTATTTAAAAAGTGTATCCCCACAGAAATCACTTCTCCGGGGATACGCATTTCACACATAAAAAATAACTACTATTATAAAGGCATGTTGCCGTGCTTTTTCGGTGGATTGCTCTGATTCTTGTTGTGCGCCATCTCCAATGCCTGCACCAGCTTGTAGCGGGTGTCACGCGGCATGATGACCTCATCTATGAGGCCACGCTCGGCGGCGCGGTAAGGGTTGGAGAACTTGTCTTCATACTCCTTGATAATCTCCTGCTTCTCTTCGGCAGAGGACTTGCGGTAGAGGATGTTCACTGCACCCTCGGCACCCATCACGGCGATTTCCGCCTGCGGATAAGCCAGGTTCACGTCGGCACCCGTCGGTTTGCTGGACATCACGATGTAGGCGCCGCCGTATGCCTTGCGGATAATCAGCGTTATCTTGGGCACGGTGGCCTCGGCATAGGCATAGACAATCTTGGCGCCGTGGCGGATGATGCCGTTGTGCTCCTGCATCGTTCCGGGCAAGAAGCCGGGAACATCTTCGAAGGTTATCAGCGGGATGTTGAAGCAGTCGCAGAAACGAATGAAACGTGCCGCCTTGTCGCTGGCATCAATATCGAGCACACCCGCCAAATAGGCAGGTTGGTTTGCCACGATACCTACCGAACGCCCGTTCAGACGACCGAAACCGATAACGACGTTCTTGGCAAAGTGAGGCATCACTTCGAAGAAGTACTGGTTGTCCAGCACCGGTTCTATAATATCCTTGATATCATAGGGCATGTTCGGGTCCTCAGGAATGACGGTCTGAAGCGCCTCTACCCGGCGATGGATATCGTCGGAGCAGGGAGTGAAGGGAGCATCCTCCATATTGTTGGACGGCAGGAAGCTCAGCAGCTCGCGGATGCTCATCAGTGTCTCCTCCTCCGTATTGCACATGAAGTGGGTAACGCCGCTCTTGCTGCTATGCGTATAGGCACCGCCCAGTTCCTCCTTGTCCACCTCCTCGTGGGTCACGGTCTTTACCACGTCCGGACCGGTGATAAACATGTGGCTCTGCTCCTTTACCATGAAGATAAAGTCGGTAAGCGCCGGAGAGTAGCATGCCCCACCGGCACACGGACCCAGAATAGCGGATATCTGCGGAATGACACCCGACGCAATGGTGTTCTGATAGAAGATGGAGGCATAGCCTGCCAAGCTGTTCACACCTTCCTGGATGCGTGCGCCGCCCGAATCGTTGAGGGCAATGACGGGAGCACCGTTCTTCAGGGCAAGCTGCTGCACCTTTACAATCTTTGCGGCATTCGTCTCGCTGAGCGAACCGCCATGCGCCGTGAAGTCGTAGGCATAGACAAATACAAGGCGGCCGTCTATCTTTCCGTAACCGGACACCATGCCGTCTCCGGCAATCTGTTTCTTCTCCATGCCGAAGTTGGTGCAACGGTGGTTCACGAACTTGTCCAGCTCATTGAACGAGCCTTTGTCCAGCAGCATGTCAATACGTTCGCGGGCAGTCATGCGGCCGGAGGCGTGTTGTTTCTCTATCTTGTCTACGCCCCCACCCAGCGAGGCACGTTTATCCAGTTCCTCAAACTGGCGGTATATTTCTTCTCTGTTCATATTTGCATTTACAATTTAGTGATTTATAATATACGGACTGAATGCGACTCGGGATTATTCCTCCTTTATCAACTCCAATTCAATCAATACTTGGTTGGCATTTACCGGTTCGCCCTCGCTCACGAGGATGTTGCGGACGATGCAGTCGGCATTTACCTTATAGTTACTCTGCATCTTCATGGCTTCCAGCACCACGGCAATGTCTCCGGCAGCCAGTCGGTCGCCCACCTTGACGGGGATGCTCACTACCTTGCCCGGCATCGGCGCCAGAATCTTGTCGCCCTGCTTCTCGTCGGCTCCTTTCTTCATGTGCAGATACTTGGCTTGCGTGTCCACGATGTCCACATGAAAGGAACGCTGGAGCATGCTGATGTCATAACTCTTGCCGCCCTCGCCGCGCACAAGGCCTGCGTTGAACGAGTTTCCGTTGTGCAGGATGGAGCAACTTCCGTTCTCTGCCATCACAATGTCCACTTCGTAGGGCTTTCCGTCAATGGTAAGTTGTACCTTATTCCCTTCCTTACCCACCAGGGTAATGTCTGCGATACGGTCTCCTATATGTATTTCCATTATTAATTCTCCATTATCAATTATCCATTCCTTAAATCCTGAGCACTCCCTTCTGCAATCCGAATTCCCTCCAACGGCTAATGGGGCGGGCATCGGGTAGCTGTGCCGAAACATTCTCCTCCAGATTAACCAGATAGTCCATATAGGCGGCTATCATGGCAATGTTCTCCAACTCTTCGTTGGTGGTATTGGTGCGTACCAGCATGCGGGCGTTCTTCTCGATAAAGAGGGTGTTGTACTCTCCCTTCACAAAGTCGGGCACGTGCATGATGCGCTTCAGATAGGCAAGGTTGGTCTTTACGCCCGTAATCTTGTACTCGTAGAGCACACGGCGCATACGCTCGATGGCATACTGGCGGGTGGTTGCCCATACGATGAGCTTACCTATCATGGGGTCGTAGTAGATGGGAATCTCATAGCCGTCATACACGTAGCTGTCAATGCGGACACCGATTCCGTTCGGTTCCGTCAGTTGCTTGATGACACCGGGAGACGGCATGAAGTTGTTTTCCGTATCTTCGGCACAGATGCGGCACTCTATAGCATGACCGCGCTGGAACAGTTCCTCCTGCTTGAGGTGCAGCACCTCGTCGTTGGCAATGCGGATTTGCTCTTTCACCAGGTCCACGCCTACCACTTCTTCCGTGATGGGGTGCTCCACTTGCAAGCGCGTATTCATTTCGAGGAAGTAGAACCGACGGTTCTTGTCTACCAGAAACTCGATGGTACCTGCACCGGAGTAGTTCACTGCCTTGGCTGCGGCAACCGCCTTCTCCCCCATCTCCCGGCGCAATTCCGGCGTAAGGAAGGGTGACGGGCTTTCTTCTACCACCTTCTGATTGCGGCGCTGCACGGAACATTCGCGGTCGAAGAGGTGGATGACGTTGCCGTGGTTGTCGCCCAATATCTGAAACTCGATGTGGTGGGGTTCTTCCACGAACTTTTCCAGATAGACCGTGTCGTCTCCAAAGGAGGACATGGACTCGGAGCGTGCCGTGTTGTAGGCTTCCACCACTTCGCTCTCGTTATGGATAAGGCGCATACCTTTACCACCGCCACCCATAGACGCCTTCAGCATCACGGGATAACCTATCTCGTTGCAGATACGCACGGCTTCTTCGGCACTCTGCAAGGGTTGTTCCGTTCCGGGAACCACGGGTACACCAGCCGCAATCATTCGCTTGCGGGCAGCTATCTTGTCGCCCATCGCCTCCATCGTCTCGGCAGCGGGACCGATAAAGATAATCCCTTCCTCCTTGCAACGGCGTGCAAACTCCGAGTTCTCCGACAAAAAGCCGTAACCCGGATGGATGGCATCGGCACCGCATCGCTTTGCCGTGGCAATCACTTTTTCAATATTCAGATAACTCTCTTTTGCCACGGCCGGTCCTATCGGATAAGCCTCATCGGCATATGCCACATGATGAGAGGTGCGGTCGGCCTCGGAGAAGACCGCAACTGTAAGCAGTCCCATCTCCCGGCACGAACGCATGACGCGCAAGGCAATCTCACCTCTGTTGGCAATCAATACTTTCTTAATCATTTTACTTTTTCTTTAATATATAAAGGATATATATAGTCACACCACAATGCGGACATACCTTTAACAAAGGCATTCCATTTCTTGTTTAAATGTTCAACTAATATCTTCGTACTGTCTTCCTAACCCACGAGCAAAGGCAGCCTTTAATGAATGGCAGGTCTTCTGACTGACTCCTAATCCTGAAGCCTTCCCGATATTTCAATGCATATCAGTGGCAAGGGTGTTTTTCATGATATAAACGGAGCTTCACAGCAGCGGGACTGTCCGGGATTTACACCCGATTCCCTTTTAATCCAGATGATGGAAACATGCATCCGGAACCAATTCGCGGGCAAAGATAACAAAAATTATCAGGAGTATTCGCAAACCTAATAGTTTTTGTTATCTTTGTCCCAGTTTTGGTTTCACCTCTCCCGGTTCTGTTGGAGATGAGTGATGAAAAAGGGAATCAGGTGCAAATCCTGAACAGACCCGCTGCTGTAAGTCCTTCCAAAATCTTTGAATATTCTACAAGCCACTGTCCGCCCGGCGGATGGGAAGGCATTCAAAGAGGGATAAGTCAGAAGACCTGCCAAGACAACATAGTTTTAGTGCTTTCGGGGAATAAAGCAACAAAACATTGAGTCGGGGCATTCTTTATCCATATAAAGGAATCTTTCTCTTTGTTCATTTTTTCCTTGAGGGCAAGTTACGAACGCTTATAAGGAACTGAAATGAGATTCATCACAGGACTGCTATTTACATTTATTTGCCTGCTTCCTGCAGGTAGTATGGCACAGAATAAGGTCACCTTATCCGGAAAAGTCATAGACCAGCACGGGACACCGGTAGCCCAAGCCACCATTGCTGTGGAAAACACCACCTCCGGCACCTATACGGACGACCAGGGGAAATATTCACTGCAAGTCGCTCCGGGCAAACACACCTTCGTCGTCTCCTTCCTGGGCTACCAAACCGTGAAACAATCCCTCGACATCCGGCAGGATAAAAAACAGAACTTCACATTGCAGGAAAGTGCCGTAACGCTGAGCTCTGTCGAGGTCTATGGAAAGACCCAAACGCAGAAAGTGAAGGAAGGAACCTTTGCTGTCAATGCACTCGACATCAAGCCGATAGTAAACTCACTGAATAACCTCAACGACCTGGTGAACCGTACAACGGGCATTAAGGTGAGAGAGGAAGGCGGAGTTGGCTCGGACTTCGACCTCTCCATCAACGGCTTGTCCGGAAATTCAATCCGCTACTTTTTGGACGGAATGCCACTGGACACCAAAGGAAGCGGTGTTTCACTCGCCAACTTACCCATTAACATCATAGACCGGATTGAGATATACAAAGGAGTAGTCCCTGCCAGCTTGGGAACAGATGCACTGGGCGGCACCATCAATATCATTACAAAGCAGGAAAAAAAGGATTATCTGGATGTATCTTACGGCATCGGCTCCTTCCATACCCACAAGGCAGACTTGAATGCACAGTTCGTAGAAAAGAAAACCGGACTAATAGTCCGGCCCACCGTTGGCATCAACTACTCCAAAAACGATTATAGAATGAAGAATGTACAGATGCGCGACGAAAGCGGGGACAACTTCATATATGGCAATCCCAAGCGTTTTCATGACGGCTACTTCTCTCTACTGGCACAGGTGGAAGCCGGATTTGTCAACAAATCCTGGGCTGATGCTTTCTTTGTTTCCGCCTCCTATTCAAAAACAGACAAGGAACTGCAGACGGGGTCTGTTCAAAACAAAGTATACGGAATGGCAGAAAGGAATTCCGATTCCTGGAACATCTCTGCCCGCTATCAGAAGTACAACTTCATCCTGAAGAACATGCAACTGAATGCCTCCCTCTCCCACACCTGGGACCATTCCTTGACCGTGGACACTGCCTATCGGAAGTACTATTGGGACGGAGGATACATCGTGAGCCAGCGCAACGAGATTATGGGCAAAGAACCATCCATGCGCCACTACAAGCGTCCGCTCACCATCATGCGCACCAACCTGGACTATCAGCTGAATACCCATCACAGCTTTAATCTGAACTACCATTTGAGCCGTACCGGAAACGACCGCTTCGATGACCTTGATACCAGCTTCGAGCCGTCAAAAGATGTGGTTACCAAACATATCCTGGGACTCTCCTACAACCAGTCTCTGTTGGATGGCAAGATGGAAAACGTATTCTTCATAAAAGACTACATCAACCATCCCAATATCCGGCAGACCGACCAATCCAGCGTGACCGGCTCGAAGGATGTGCAAGGCTCCACCACCAAGAACTACCTGGGTTACGGTGCCGGACTCCGGTATATCATCGTGGAACCTTTATCCATCAAAGTATCCTACGAGCATAGCGTAAGACTGCCCATCGCCCGCGAGCTGTTGGGAAACGGTACCACCATCTATGCCAACGTGGCACTGAAACCGGAAAACAGCAACAACTTCAATGCCTCTCTGTTCGGCACATGGCACCCGGGCAATGGACATACATTCTATTATGAGATGAGCGGATTTTTCCGTAAGGTAGACAACTACATTCAGACCAGCATTGCCGAGAAAGAGGGTACAATGCAATATACCAACGTCCCGGCTGTCCATGTAAAAGGTGCGGAAGGGGAAATGCGCTACGACTGGCAAGGCAGACTGCAACTCGCCACAAACGTCAGCTACCAGGACACTCGCGACCAGCAGAAGTACAAGGGTGACGGAAAGCCCTCTGCCACCTATAACAACCGTGTGCCCAACCGCCCGTGGCTATTCGGTAGCGTAGAGGCTTATTATACCTTCCGCAACATTGCCCTGCCCGAAAGCAGATTGCGCCTGGGTTGTACCTATCAATGGGTACACTGGTACTTCCTGACCTGGGAAGCTTACGGCGCATATGATAACAAGGCACGCATTCCCGCCCAGCACATCTGTAATGCCGACATCACTTACTCATGGAGACGCGGACGCTATAATCTGGCTTTGGAGTGTACCAACTTCCTCGACAAGACAGCCTATGACAACTACAAGCTGCAGAAGCCCGGACGTGCTTTTTTTGCTAAATTCAGACTATTCATTAACTAATCATTTAATAATTCATTCAAAATGAGAAAATTCAAATTTACACTGATTGCCTTTATGGCTGCCATGATGGCACTGTCATTCACAGCGTGTTCCGATGATGACCCGGAACCTAATCCTAATCCCGACCCGGAAGTCAATGAGGATAACTATCACTTCGACCTATTTGTCACCGTAGACAAACACGGTGGGATGAGTAGCAAGAATACCACTATTGTCCATAGCGTCAACTCATTGGCCACAGAGCAGGGTGTCATCACTGTGAAAAGAGAAGGTTCGGAACTGGGAGATTA
>OMGK01001490.1_pt1 | contig 12730 bp, 9 predicted proteins | sample 1645881 | NCBI WGS metagenome assembly OMGK01 (sample SAMN00849303, study PRJEB25192) | human gut metagenome
CGGAATACTATTCCGCCGAACTCGCCCTGAAAGTGGCGCGCGGTGAGCGCGAAAACGCCCTCCAGTGCAAGTACAACGGCGGTATCGTTCCGCTGGGCTTCACCATCGGCAAGGAGGACAGGCTGTACCATATCGACCCGGAAACGGCTCCCATCGTGCAGGAGATCTTCACCCGGTACGCCGACGGCGAACCGGCTGAGAAGATTGCAGCATCCCTGAATGAGCGCGGCCTGCGTACCCGCACCGGGAAGCCGTTCGTAAAGAACAGCTTCTTCCAGATCTTCCGCAACCGCCGCTACATCGGCGAATACCGCTACAAGGACATTGTGACGCCGGGCGGCATTCCGGCTATTGTTGACCAGGATTTGTTCGACCGGGTGCAGCAGCGTTTCGAGCAGAACAGGATCGCCCACGGTCGGCCTGCAAAAGAGGATGTGAGCTATCTGCTGACCACTAAGCTGTTCTGTGGCAAGTGCGGCACCCTGATGGGCGGCGAAAGCGGCACCAGCCACATGGGAAATACCTACTATTACTACAAGTGCGGCAACGCCAAACGCCACGGCAAGGCGCACTGTGACCTGAAAGCCATTCGCAAGGAGCCGCTGGAACGGTTCGTGGTGGATACCGCCATCAAGGTGATTTTTAACAATGAAATCATCGAACGGCTGATAGATTTGGTCATGGAAGCCCAGCAGAAGGAGAACACCCGGCTGCCTGTCCTGAAAGACCAGCTCAGGGACACGGAGAAACGGCTGGCAAACCTTCTGGAAGCCATTGAACAGGGCATCCTGACCCCGACCACCAAGCAGCGATTGGACGAGCTGGAAGCCCGGAAAGAAGCCCTGAACACCAGCATTCTGGAAGAAGAGCTGAAAAAGCCCGTCCTGACCCGTGAGTGGATTCGGTTCTGGCTTGAAAAATTCCGCAAGGGTGACGTGGGCAGCACGGAACACCAGCGGCAGATCATTGATACCTTTGTCAACTCGGTCTACGTCTTTGATGACCGGGTCGTACTCAATTTCAACTTCACGGACGATGCCAAGACGGTTACCCGTGAAGAGGTTTTAGGTTCGAGTGCTGTGGACAATGCTCCACCAAACGAAAGCCTCTAACGAAAGTTAGAGGCTTTTTTGTTGCGTCTGCCACTGTCTCACGTCAGAGCAGGACGGTACAGGACTCGAACAGGGCGGCTCTGACGACGCCAGTCGGCAGAGTAAGCAATCAGCCCAGTGGGCTGTTGCTTAGCCCGCGGTTTCTGGACCTGTAGGAATGTCTACCAAGGTCGTACGAACCCGATTCTTTACAAAAAAAGGGTTCGGGTACGTTTTTGTTTATCGGAGGTTTTGCGGTGCGTGTACGCACGTACGCAGGAAAACGGCAAAATTTCACTATATCGGGGTGTTCTTTCATGGGGGGAGTGTGGTATACTCGGCTTAGTTCAACAAATCGGGAGTTATATGTGGAGGAGGATTATTATGAATACAGTTAGAATGATTTTATGTGGAAATGTTGAAGACAGCAGAATGAATCCAAGTGAAAAGGTAGGAGTAGTATCAGTGGTTTTTGTTTCTACAGAGGAGGAAAAAATTAAGAATAAACTTAAAAAATTGCAAGATAAAAATCCTGAAAAATTTTATATGGAATACGTTACTCCATTAGATGTTGACTTAACAAGTTTAGAGCACTATCCATCGATTGAAATATCAAAAAATGATTTACAATAACAACTTCCAGTTTGCCGTACTCGTTCCTAGCAGGGTTTGGGGCAGGCACATCCCAACAAGAAGCATCCGCCTTGCGTCCGTAGTCATTTTGTGATACAATTATCCTGACAGGAGGTGTCCCATATGATGCAGACATTCGTTCGCCCTTCCCGCGATTTGCGCAATCACTACGCCGAAATTTCGGAGATGCTCAAAGACCATGACCATGTGATTATCACGAATCATGGTCGTGGCGAGTCGGTTCTCATCAACATTGAGGATTACGCCAAGTACGAGGAGTTTTTGCACCAGCGGTATGTTGCCGAGGCACTTGCCAAGGCAAAACAGCAGGCGGCTGACCCCGACACGCAGTGGGCAGACCACGAAAGCGTATGGGAGACGCTGGGCAAACAGTATGACGTATAAGATCAGATATCTTCCCCTTGCTGTGCAGGACTTGAACGAGATTGCCCGGTATCTGTCCGGCTTTTACCCGAAAACGGCCAGTCGCGTACTGAAAGAGCTGCGAGAGAAGATCACAAAATTAGGCGATACTCCGAAAATGTGCGAACTTTACCGCCTTGACCCGACGTACCGCAAAATGGTCGTTGACCAGTATCTGGTGTTCTACCGCGTCAACGATGAAACAAAAGCTGTGGAAATTCACCGTGTGCTGCGAGGAACGTGGAATCTGCCACAGTATCTGGAATAAATTCAGGTTCGAGCGCTATGGACACTATAAAACAGGCAGGGTATCACCAAGCGGTGGTATCCTGCCTTTTGCTATTCTTCACAGAGTATGGTATACTCAGCTCAACAACTCAGAAGTTGGCATGGAGATTTATATGAGAAACTATGAGATCGAAAACGAAATGTACCGCAGGGCGGTAGAACTGATTGAGACACGGTATCCTGTCGGTTGGGGCGGTGCTGGTGTCGTGCATACATCGAATGGAAATTATTACACAAGTGTCAGCATTGAGACCGCTAACGCATCTGCTGTTTTGTGCATTGAGACAGGTGCAATGCTTGAAGCACACAAATTCAATGAAAAGGTAACGCATTGCATGTGTCTTGTCCGTAAAGATGAGAAATCCCCTTATCAGGTATTGTCTCCGTGCGGTATTTGCCAGGAGAGATTAAGATATTGGGGTGAAGATGTGCAGGTAGCAGTTACCACAGAAGAAGAAAAAATCAAATTCGTACAGCTGAAAGAATTGCAGCCCTATCATTGGACAAAAGCATACCCTACTGAAGAACTTGAACATTGGAACGAATAAGTTCGCCACACATCCTCATCGCAGAAGTGCCGCCGTTTCTCGGTTTGAAGCGCTCCGACCGCCGCAACGATATGCCAGCTTAAAGATTCGAGCGCTATGGACACTATAAAAAGGGCTGCTGCACTGGCTTTTCGCCTTGTGCAGCAGCCCCTTTTTAGACTCCGAAAAATTCCTTGGCGATATCGGCGCTGCGCTTGGCGTCCTTCGCGTACCAGTCGGCGCCGATCTTTTCGGCGTATTCCGGCGTCAGGACGGCACCGCCGACCATGATCTTGCAGTCCAGTTTGGCTGCATGGAGGGCCGCAATGGTCTCTTCCATGCTCTTGAGGGTGGTCGTCATCAGGGCGGACAGGCCGACCAGATGCACGTTCTTCTCCCGGACGGTGTTCACGACCGTCTCCACCGGCACGTCGCGGCCCAGGTCGATGACCTCAAAGCCGTAGTTTTCGAGGATGACCTTCACGATGTTCTTGCCGATGTCGTGGACGTCCCCCTTGACCGTGGCGATGACGATGCGGCCCTTGCTCTCGCTGGTGCCGCCTTTTTTGGCGATGGCCGTCTTGATCTCCTCAAAGGCGCTCTGGGCAGCGCTGGCCGCCTGCAGCAGCTGCGGCAGATAGAGGGTGCCCTTCTCGTACTTGTTTCCCACGATGTCCAGCGCCGGGATGAGGGCTTCGTCCACCAGTTCCAGCGCTTCCTTCGTCTCCAGCAGGGCACGGGTCTGGGCGGCGGCTTCGCCCTTCAGGCCCTTTTCCACCGCCTTGATGAGGGGCGCATAGGGGCCGGAGACTTCCGCCGCGCCGCCGGGCTGCGCGCCCTGCGCCTCCACGGCGTTCTGGTTCGCCTGCGCCAGCGCCGTGGAGGCAGGCACCCGGTTCGCATACCGCTCGATGTACCGGGTGCTCTGGGGGTCCCGGTTGGTCAGGACGTTGTAGGCGTAGACCGCCGCCATCATCTCCTCGCTGGACGGGTTCATGATGGCGAGGTCCAGCCCCGCATACATGGCCATCGTGAGAAAGGTCGTGTTCAGGTAGGTGCGGCAGGGCAGACCGAAGCTGATGTTCGACACGCCCAGGATGGTCCGGACGCCGAGTTCCGTCTTGCAGGTGTGCAGGGCCTCCACCGTGGCGAGGACATCCTTCTGCTGGGCGCTGGCCGTCAGGGTCAGGCAGTCGATGTAAAGATCCTCCTGCGGGATGCCCGCTGCCAGCGCTGCTTCCTTGATGCGGCGGGCGATGGCCACACGGTCTTCCGCTCCGGGCTGGATGCCCTTTTTGTCAATGGCCAGACCTACGACGGCGGCACCGTACTTTTTGCAGAGGGGCAGCACCTTTTCCAGCACTTCCGGCTCGCCGTTCACCGAGTTGACGATGGGCTTGCCGTTGTAGACCCGAAGGCCGCGTTCCAGTGCATCGGCGTGGGAGGAATCCAGCTGCAGCGGCAGGCTGACCACGCTTTGCAGGGCCTTGACCACCTGTTCCATCAGCGCGGGCTCGTCCACACCGGGCGCACCCACATTGACGTCCAGGATCTGCGCTCCGGCCTCGGCCTGGCTGACCGCCTGTTCCAGAATGTAGTTCATATCCTGTTCGCGCAGGGCCTGCTGGAACCGCTTTTTGCCGGTGGGGTTGATCCGCTCGCCCACCACGGTGATGCCGTCCACGTTGACACAGCTGACCGGGGAACAGATGACCGACTGCATGGGATGGTCAGGCCGGCCGGGCTGGCAGTCTGCAAACACACCGTTCAGCAGCCGGATGAACTCCGGCGTCGTGCCGCAGCAGCCGCCTGCCGCAAAGAGGTGCAGTTCCCGATAGGGCTTCATCTGCATGGCGTAGAGCTGCGGGGTGATGTCGTAGCCGGAGCCGTCGGCGCGGGGCAGGCCCGCGTTGGGCTTGACGAAGACCGGGAAGCTGCCGGGCACGGCCTCGGCCAGCCGCTTTGCCATCGGGAAGATTTCCCTGGGGCCAAGCGAACAGTTGATGCCGATGGCATCCGCTCCCAGACCACGTGCCGTGGCCGCAAAGCTCTCGACCGTGCAGCCGGTGAAGGTGCGCCCGCCCGCCTCAAAGCTCATGCTGGCGAGAATGGGCAGGGTGCTGTTCTCTTTGGCGGCCAGCAGAGCGGCCTTCAGCTCGTACAGGTCGGTGAAGGTCTCAAAGAAGATGAGGTCAGCTCCGGCGGCAGCGCCCGCCCGGACGATGCGGCCAAACTCGGCCACAGCATCTTCAAAGGCCAGTGTGCCGTTGGGCTCCAGCAGTTCGCCCAGCGGGCCGACGTCCAGCGCCGCCAACGCGCCATAGGGCGCACAGGCCCGCTTGCAGTTCGCAATGCCCGCCGCGATGACCTCTTCCAGCGTATATGCGCTGCCCGCCAGCTTGTGGGCCGACGCGCCGAAGGTGTTCGCATTGATGATGCGGCTGCCTGCGGCGGCATACTGCGCATGGATGCCCTCGATGAGGGCCGGGTCGGTCAGATTCAGTTCCTCCGGGCGGGCACCCAGCTTCAGGCCGGCCGCCTGCAGCATGGTACCCATGCCGCCGTCCAGCAGGATGGTATTCGGTTGGGTAAACAGTTCATTCACTTGCACAGGTGATCCCCCTCTTTCGATATTCGCAGCGGGTGCGCAGCACACAGTGGCCGCACCCTGCCAGATGCCCCCGGACCGGATGGTCGCTGACGCCCAGCAGCGCCGTGACGCTCTTGCGGGGCGTCATCAGGTTGCTGTCCGTCACGCAGAGACCCGCCCGGCGGGCGGTGTCCAGTGCTGCGGCCACCAGCGGCTGCACGGTGATGGGCCAGTCGCCGTAGCCGGGCGAATAGCGGCCCGTCAGATACCTTCCCTGCCCTGCGGCCCACTGGCGCAGCTCCGCCTCAGCGGCATCTGCCATCTGTTCGGCCAATGCCGAGCCCAGCGCATCCGACGCCACCCCGGCCGCGATGTCCCCCACCCCGGCCCGGCGGATCTGCGCGTCCACACCGGGGCCGAGGGTCACGGCCAGCAAAACGGCATGGCTGCAGCCGGTCAGGTGGCGGAAGACGTCCTCCCCCAGCAGAAGCCCGGCCTCGGCAAGGCTCTGCACATCCCCTTCCAGCCAGACGGCGCGGGGTGTGGCCGCCGCCAGAATGGGCACGGCACATCGTTCTAATAAAGAAGCCGTCGCTTCATCCGCCGGGCCACGCTGACCAAAATACCGCGCGGCCTGCTGCAGATCAATGGCGTCCGGCTTTTCCAGCACGAGCGGACGACTTGGCCCGATGGACATCCCGGCTCCCCTCCTTCATAAGACAAAAGAATAGATTCAGTATACAACACGAAGGGCAGACGGTCAACCAAAAATGCCGCTCTGCGCCGCTGCAAAAAATTTTGAAGATTCTTCCATAAACCTATTGACAATCTGGGTAAATGGGGATATAATGCAACCATCCAATCCACCAACTTGGTGGGAAATTCAGAGAAAGGAGGGCACCGCGATGTCGCTGATTTGGAAAAACCTGCTTCATGCAAACTTCCGTTGTGGGCGAATGTACACAGACCGGGCAGAATTCTGGACGAACTGCTGTGCTTTGCCCTCCGCCGGACGAATGTGTCCGTGCCGGTAAAGCCCCGAAACACGTCAGAATCTTCTTGCCCGGTGCGCTGTCTTGAGACCGCAGCGACCGGGATTTTTTGTAGATAAAAATAATACTATTTGTACAAAAAGAGAGGCAATCAACATGTCTGACTATAAATTCGAGACCCTTCAGCTGCACGTTGGCCAGGAGCAGGCCGATCCCGCCACCGATTCCCGCGCCGTGCCCATCTACCAGACCACGTCCTACGTCTTCCGCAACAGCCAGCACGCCGCCGACCGCTTCGGTCTGGCTGACGCAGGCAACATCTATGGCCGCCTGACCAACTCCACCCAGGACGTCTTCGAGAAGCGCATCGCCGCGCTGGAAGGCGGCGTGGCTGCGCTGGCCACCGCTTCCGGTGCCGCCGCCATCAGCTACACCATCGAGGCTCTGGCACAGGCCGGTGACCACATCGTGGCCCAGAAGACCATCTACGGCGGCAGTTACAACCTGCTGGAGCACACCCTGACCCAGTTCGGCATCACCACCACCTTCGTGAACGCCCACGACCTGGCCGAGGTGGAGAACGCCATCCAGCCCAACACCAAGGCCGTCTATCTGGAGACCCTGGGCAACCCCAACAGCGACATCCCCGACATCGACGCCATCGCAGCCATCGCCCACAAGCATGGCCTGCCGCTGGTCATTGATAACACCTTTGGCACCCCGTATCTGATCCGCCCCATCGAGCACGGCGCCGACATCGTGGTCCACTCCGCCACCAAGTTCATCGGCGGCCACGGCACCACGCTGGGCGGCATCATCGTGGACAGCGGCAACTTCGACTGGAAAGCCAGCGGCCGTTATCCCAACATCGCCGCCCCCAACCCCAGCTACCATGGCGTCTCCTTTGCCGATGCCGCCGGCCCCGCCGCCTTTGTCACCTACATCCGCGCCATCCTGCTGCGCGATACCGGTGCCACCATCTCTCCGTTCAACGCCTTCCTGCTGCTGAGCGACCCCAACTATGCGCTGTGGATCATCTGCTTCCTGCTGCTGCAGGGCACCGAGACTTTGAGCCTGCGCATCGAGCGCCACGTCGAGAACACCAAGAAGGTCGTTGAGTTCCTGGCCAACCATCCCCAGGTCGAGAAGGTCAACCATCCTTCCCTGCCCGACCACCCCGACCACGCGCTGTATCAGAAGTATTTCCCCAACGGCGGTGCCTCCATCTTTACCTTTCATATCAAGGGCGGCCGCGAGGAAGCCTTCCAGTTCATCGACAACCTGAAGATCTTCTCCCTGCTGGCCAATGTGGCCGACGTGAAGAGCCTGGTCATCCACCCAGCTTCCACCACCCACAGCCAGCTGAACGACGCCGAACTGGCCGAGCAGCAGATCTACCAGAACACCATCCGCCTGTCCATCGGCACCGAGCACATCGACGACATCCTCGCCGACCTGGAAGCCGGTTTTGCAGCCGTCCGCGGCGAGTGACCCTTCCCTGTTTGCCCGCTCGTGCGATCGAACTCCCCTCATTCTCCGAATCCACTCTCCTTTTCTCCTGAAATGTGTGTGAACGAAAGGGCTTCTGCTCCCCGTGGGGCGGAGGCCCTTTTGTTCTGCACCTTTTGTGAACAAACCGCGAAGTTTTTGCAAAAAGGCGCTGGAAACGCTGGAACTAAACTTCGGTTGTGGTATCATAACAGCAGAGACCCTGAAAAAAGGAGGATCATCATGAAAGAAGTCAAAACGCCGAAAAAGCCGCTGGCCATCTATTACACCGTCGTGCTGCTGGTGCTTCTGCTCCTCAACCTCGTTCTGGTGCCGTGGATGAGCGAGCGCCAGGTCAAAGAGGTGGATTACGGCACCTTTATGAGCATGACCGAGGATAAGAACATCGGCCGTGTGGACATTGAGAGCAACCAGATCATCTTTACCGACAAAGACGAGACCCAGGTCTACCGGACCGGCCTGATGAACGACCCCAGCCTCACCGAACGCCTGTATGACGCCGGGGCTGCGTTTTCCAGCGAGATCGTGGAGCAGACCTCGCCCATCCTCAGCTTTCTGCTCTGGTTCGTGCTGCCCATCGTCCTCTTCACCGCGCTGGGCAACTTTATGAACAAAAAGCTCATGGAAAAAATGGGCGGCCCCAACTCGATGATGTTCGGCGGCATGGGCAGATCCAATGCCAAGGTCTACGTCCAGTCCACCGAGGGCATCCACTTTGCGGATGTGGCCGGTGAGGACGAAGCCAAGGAGAACCTGCAGGAGGTCGTCAACTACCTGCACGACCCCAGCAAATACAAGGACATCGGTGCCCAGATGCCCAAGGGCATCCTGCTCGTCGGCCCTCCGGGCACCGGCAAGACCATGCTGGCCAAGGCGGTGGCCGGTGAATCCAATGTGCCCTTCTTCTCCATGTCCGGCTCCGAATTTGTGGAGATGTTCGTGGGCATGGGCGCTTCCAAGGTGCGCGACCTGTTCAAACAGGCCAAGGAGAAAGCCCCCTGCATCGTCTTCATTGACGAGATCGACGCCATCGGCCAGAAGCGCAACAGCGGCCAGTACGGCGGCAACGATGAGCGCGAACAGACCCTGAACCAGCTGCTCACCGAAATGGACGGCTTTGAGGGCAACAACGGCGTCATCATTCTGGCAGCCACCAACCGCCCGGAGTCTCTGGACCCGGCTCTGACCCGCCCCGGCCGCTTTGACCGCCGCGTTCCCGTCGAGCTGCCCGACCTGAAGGGCCGCGAAGAGATTTTGAAAGTCCACGCCAAAAAGATCGCGCTGGCTCCCGGCGTGGATTTCAGCGTCGTGGCCCGGATGGCCTCCGGTGCGTCCGGTGCCGAGCTGGCCAACATCGTCAACGAGGCTGCGCTGCGGGCCGTCCGCGCGGGCCGCAAGAGCGTGACCCAGGCCGACCTCGAAGAGAGCATCGAAGTGGTCATTGCAGGCTACCAGAAGAAGAATTCCATCCTCACCGACAAAGAAAAGTGCATCGTGGCCTACCACGAGATCGGCCACGCGCTGGTCGCCGCCAAGCAGACCCACTCCGCGCCGGTGCAGAAGATCACCATCATCCCCCGCACCTCCGGCGCACTGGGCTTTACCATGCAGGTGGAAGAGGGCAACCACTACCTGATGGACAAGACCGAGCTGGAAAACAAGATTGCCACCCTGACCGGCGGCCGCGCTGCCGAGGAGGTCGCGTTCGGTTCCATCACCACCGGTGCTTCCAACGACATCGAGCAGGCCACCAAGCTGGCCCGCGCCATGCTCACCCGCTACGGCATGAGCGACGAGTTCGACATGGTGGCGCTGGAGACCGTGAACAACCAGTATCTGGGCGGCGACACCTCGCTGGCCTGCTCGGCCCAGACCCAGCGCGAGATCGACCAGAAGGTCGTGGAGCTGGTCAGGGCCCAGCACCAGAAGGCCATCCAGATCCTGACCGACAACCGCCAGAAGCTGGACGAGCTGGCCAAGTACCTCTACCAGAAAGAGACCATCACCGGCGATGAATTCATGGAGATCCTGGAGCGGGAATGATATTTTTTCCAGCGATGCTGCAATAATCCGTTTCTCCGGTTCGTATACAAGGCAGAACGGGCCGAACGAGCCCCTGAATCAGGAGGATATGATCCATGAAGATTTTGAATACGAAATTTGGCCGTCAGGCCATCGCCGCCGCCCTCATCCTGTCCGCCATGGCGTCCATGAGCCTCGGTGCGTTTGCCGCTGAGCCTTCCGCCGAAACGGCCGCAGACGCGGCTGTTGTAGCAGGCTATCTGCCCCCGCAGGACGAGAGCATCATGACCCAGGGCGACATCGCCCTGCACAGCAGCGATGCACAGACTTCCGCCGAGCGTGACCCGAACTACGGCGGCTACGCCGCCCCGGTGGAAGACCCCATTCAGGGCAACGTCATGATGATCGCCGAGACCGGCGATGCGCAGACTTCGGAGTCAACGATTGCCTCCAACCCGGCCTATTCGGCCAGATACACCGTCAAGGGCCTGCTGGGCAAGCAGGTGCTCTATACCGCCTCGGTGAAGGATCAGGTTCTGACCCTCTCCGTCCCGGAGGATGTCGCCACCTTCCGCGCCACCGTCGGTGAGATGCGCAAGCTGATGGACAACGGGGTGCGCACCGTGGTCCTGATGACCAACAAGGCCTCCACCACCCTGAACCTGTCCCTGCTGTGCGAGGGCCAGAACGACACCACCAAGGTCACCCTGCGCCACATCAGCAGCTCTGCCGTCCTCCATGTCGGCCTGCGCTGCCGCCGCGACCTGCTCGTCGGCCGCGACTCGAACTACGGCGGCTACGCCTCCCCGGTGGAAAATCCCATTCAGGGCAACGTCATGATGATCGACGAGACCGGCGACGCACAGACTTCCGCTGGCCGCTGACCGGTTCCAGTACATCGAAGAATGAATCCTGCCCGGAATCTTCCGTCGAAAGTTGAATTTTCTTCATTCTGCATCTGAGCCAAACTGCTTGACAGAGGCAGACCGGTCTGGTAAAATAAGCTCACTTTGAAACAAGCGCAAATGCGTTGACGGGGAAAAAACGAAGTGTTTTCTGCTTGCAGAGAGCCGCCGGGTGGTGAAAGGCGGTGCGGGAAGCTTCGGTTACTGGCCCCTGAGCGGCAGGGCTGAAACCACAGTAGGCCCTGACGGATGCCCACCGTTACCGGGGCAGCGATTCGCCGCCAAAAGCCGATTGTGTGAGTGGCTGGTCTTGCCAGCAAAGAGAGTGGTACCACGGGTGCCCTGTAACAAAACTTACAGGCTCTCGTCTCTCAGAGGATTTCGTCCTTTGAGAGACGGGAGCCTTTTTTCGTTTGAGCAGACGCTCCTTTGTACAACCTTTCCGTCAATGCTTCGCATTGCCACCTCTCCTTGTAGGAGAGGCCTTGGCAGTCCCTGCAACGTCTCCGGTTTCGCCAGCGAGACGGAGCGGTTGTACAACGACGAGCCAGAACGATTTTTAACAAGTGCAGGAAAGAAAAAGCCAGGAGGACAACGAATATGATGGACGCTACCAAGTACGCACCGGGGTATTACCCCGTACCGGCCGGTTACGACAGCTGGGTCAAAAAAGATCACATTGAACAGGCACCTGCATGGTGCAGCGTGGACCTGCGCGACGGCAATCAGGCGCTGATCGTGCCCATGAGCCTGGAAGAGAAGCTGGAGTTCTTCCAGATGCTGGTCCGGATCGGCTTCAAGGAGATCGAGGTCGGCTTCCCTGCCGCCAGCGAGACCGAATACGAGTTCCTGCGCACCCTCATCGAGAAGGATATGATCCCCGACGACGTGACCGTGCAGGTGCTGACCCAGTGCCGCGACCACATCATCCGCCGCACCTTCGAGGCCGTCAAGGGTGCGCCCCGCGCAGTCATCCACTTCTACAACTCCACCTCCGTGGCCCAGCGTGAGCAGGTGTTCCACAAGAGCAAGGAAGAGATCAAGAAGATCGCCACCGACGGTGCTCGGCTGGTCAAGCAGCTCAGTCAGGAGTACGAGGGCAACTTCCTGTTCGAGTACAGCCCGGAGAGCTTCACCGGCACCGAGGTCGATTATGCCGTCGAGGTCTGCAACGCCGTGCTGGACATCATGGAGCCGACGCCCGACCGCCCGATGATCATCAACCTGCCCGTCACCGTTGAGATGAGCATGCCGCACGTCTACGCAAACCAGATCGAGTATTGCGACAAGCACCTCAAGCACCGCGACAGCGTCATCATCTCCACCCACCCCCACAACGACCGCGGCACCGGCGTGGCCTGCGCCGAGCTGGCCGTGCTGGCCGGTGCACAGCGCGTGGAGTGCTGCCTGTTCGGCAACGGTGAGCGCACCGGCAACGTTGATGCCATCACTCTGGCCATGAACATGTACAGCCACGGCGTGGACCCCAAACTCGATTTTTCCAACATGCCGGACATCTGTGCCACCTATGAGCGTGTGACCCGGATGCACATCTACGAGCGCACCCCCTATGCGGGCCAGCTGGTCTTTGCGGCCTTCTCCGGCAGCCATCAGGACGCCATCGCCAAGGGTATGGCCTACCGCAAGGAGCACGGCGAACACCGCTGGACCTGCCCCTACATCCCCATCGACCCGCACGACATCGGCCGCACCTACGACGCCGACGTCATCCGCATCAACAGCCAGAGCG
>OMGK01001497.1_pt1 | contig 12698 bp, 8 predicted proteins | sample 1645881 | NCBI WGS metagenome assembly OMGK01 (sample SAMN00849303, study PRJEB25192) | human gut metagenome
CAGTACACCACGGTAAATACGGGCTTGTCTGGATTTTCCGATACCTCTTACATCGTAATAAGAGAACCATTCGATATCTGCTTCGAGGAGTGAGTCTTTCACTTCCTCGAATTTGGTTTTGCGGATGATAGCTTCAATCTTTTTCATACCTTAAGTGTTTTATTGTTCTTAAAAACTTAATCCTACTACGAAGTATGCTCTTTCCGAACAGGGATTCCAAGTAGCTTTGGCAAAGAGTGGCAGGGAGAATGAATTGGTTATCCTGATATCCTTTGTAGCTCCGAGGCTGACGTCGCATACGGTAAATCCGCTTGCTCCGTAGAAGTCCGTTTCCCATGGAGTGGCGCCTACTTCGGCTGTCCAGTCAAGTCCGCCCAATTTGAACGGAGCGGCTATGGAAATATAGGATGAATAGGCTCTGTCACCATTCTCCTTGACACCGTCGTCTCCGGCAAAGTTGGTGTACCAGTTTACTGCTACCGGTCCGAAGTCGTAACCCACTTGGGCTTCGTACAGGTGGGTTGTATTGTGGGCACCGTAGTGGAAGTAACCTGCTCCGGTATTATACCAATAATCAGTAATTGATACGCTAAAACCACCGGTGGAGTAGCCCAGTGTGAGGTCGAACTCTTTAGCATCGTAACCGTCGGCATCTGTCTTTTCAATACCTACCGATCCCCATGCTTCCAAAGACAAACCTTTATAGGCGATGGATGCGTTGGGTTGAAGGCTTACACCGCCCAAGTCTTGTCCGCGCCAGATGTAGCCGCTTACGATGTCTGCGCCTACGGATGCTTTTACTTTGTCCTGTGCCTTTGCCGTGAAAGGCATTGCAGCTGATAGTAACGTTATTGCTATTACTCCTAATTTTGTGTTTCTTGTTTTCATACCTTCTTACCTTTTTAGTTAGAAAAATTGCGGATGATCAGTCCGGTTCTGTTAGTATAGTATTGTGCTTGAACTATTAAATAGTAGGATGTTTATATTCTTCACTTTTATTTCAGCCAGTTGCGGATGCGTTTTATGGCTTCCACACAGTCTTCGTGTTTGCCGAAAGCGGTCAGGCGGATATATCCCTCACCGCTTGGCCCGAAGCCTACACCCGGAGTACCCACTACATTGGCTTCGTACAACATTTGTTCGAAGAATCGCCAAGAGCTTATGTCGTTCGGGGTTTTCAGCCAGATGTATGGAGCGTTCACACCGCCGTACACTTCCAGCCCGGATGTTTCCAGTCCTTCTTTCATGGTGCGGGCGTTGTTCATATAGTAGTCAATCGTTTCTTTTACCTGCCGTCTGCCTTCTGCGGTGTAGATGGCTTCGGCGGCACGCTGGGTAATGTAGCTTGTACCATTAAACTTGGTGCATTGGCGGCGGTTCCACAGTTTGTTGAGGGAGATACGTTCACCTTCCAGCGTAGCGGCGGTCAGTTCTTTCGGTACTACGGTGTAGCCGCAGCGTACGCCTGTAAATCCGGCTGTCTTTGAGAAACTGCGGAACTCGATGGCGCATTTTTTCGCCCCTTTTATTTCGTATATGGAGTGGGGCACATCGTCCTCTTGGATGAAAGCCTCGTAGGCGGCATCAAATAGGATAAGCGTTTCGTTGTCAAGGGCATAGTCCACCCACTTTTTCAGTTCGGGTTTGGTAAGGGTAGTACCCGTAGGATTGTTGGGGTAACAGAGGTAGACGATGTCGATACGTTTGTCCGGTATTTCGGGGATAAAGTTGTTTTCGGCCGTACAGGGCATATAGGTTACATTGCTCCATTTGCCGTCTTTTTCCAATATGCCGGCGCGTCCGCACATTACGTTGCTGTCAATGTAGACGGGGTAGATAGGGTCGGTTACTCCCACACTGTTGTCATGGCGGAGTATGTCGCCTATGTTTCCCGTATCGCTCTTGGCTCCGTCGTTGATGAAGATTTCTTGTGGGCTGAAATGAACGCCGCGTGTCGCGTAATCGTGTTTGATAACGGCATCAATCAGAAAGTTATAACCCTGTTCAGGACCGTATCCGCGGAATGTCTTGGCATCAGCCATCTCATCCACTGCCTTGTGCATCGCTTCGATGCAAACTTGCGGCAGCGGACGGGTAACGTCTCCGATACCCAGACGGATGACTTCTTTTTTAGGGTGCGTTATCCTGAAAGTATTAATTTTTTTAGCTATGTCCGAAAATAAGTAACTTCCGGGCAGTTTCAAAAAATGTTCATTAACTAATGCCATATCTCTGTTGGTTTAATTATTTAATAATGATGAATTAATAATGAAGAATTGCCATGTGGCACAAAAGCGTATATTCATTCATAATTCTTCATCCGTCTCCATCTCTCCCTCGAACACCTTGGTTGCCTCTCCCGTCATAAAGACGTGCTTGGTGGCTATATCCCATTCAATGGTGAGTGTTCCTCCATCCATGCCGATGATTGATTTTCTTCCGGCACGTCCTGTGAGGAAAGCGGCTACGGCTGTGGCACAGGCTCCTGTTCCACAGGCTCGGGTGACGCCCGAACCCCGTTCCCATACGCGCATCCTTATCTTTCCCTCTTCCAATACTTGGGCAAACTCCACATTGGTGCGGTCGGGGAAGAGAGGGTGATTCTCCAGTTTGGGGCCGATAGAGGAGAGGTCTACCTTCGTAATGTCGTTCACGAAGATTACCAGATGCGGGTTTCCCATGGATACGGTAGTACCCGTATAGCGTATGGGATGTTCTGTCATCGGCTTGCTCCCCTTGCCGTCATAGTTCACGGGTTCGTCAGACGGAATACCCATGTCAACGGTTACAGTGTCTACTTTATCGCCTGTCGCGTGTAGTTTTAGAATCTTGATGCCGGACAGGGTATCGAGTGTGATTTCTGTTTTGGAAGTCAGCTTGTAGTCATAAAGGTATTTGCCGATGCACCGGCTGGCATTGCCGCACATCTTGGCTTCCGAACCGTCCGCATTGAAAATGCGCATGCTGAAATCGGCTTTGTCGGAGCGCCCTATAAGTACCAGACCGTCACTGCCGATTCCCGTATGCGGTGCGCTCCATTTCTTCGAGAGTTTCTCCGGGTTCTCGATAGGATAGCGGGTAGTGTCTACATATATGTAGTCGTTTCCTGCGCCATGCATCTTGGTAAACTTTATGCTTCTTGTCATTTTGTACTTACTTGGTTAGTTGACTATATCTTTTTGTCTTATTTCAATGCAAATATACGACGTTTTGGATGATTTTTATCTATATTGATATCTGTTTTCTATTTATTTCTATTCCTGCTTTCATTCAGTGCAAATATATATGATTTCCCTTTCAATTTAAAAGTATATGATGCTATATTCGTAAAGATTGTAATATAATGCTCTCGCACTCTTGCGGGGAAATAATAAAAATGATTGTTTTATTCGCTTATTACTACCTTTTTGAAATATAAAAGCTGCTTCATTGTTTTCATAATGAAGCAGCTTGTCTGTAATAACTTTCTAAATGTATTGTAAGCTGATGCTTTTACTGTAATATTTCTTGCAGTTCTACGGGGACGTTGGTAGTGATGAAATCCACACCGTGGTCAATCAACCACTTCATGTCTTTGGCATCGTTTATGGTCCAAGCATTTACTTTCATGCCCAAGTCGTGGGACTCTTTAATCCATTCGGGATGTCTTTTGAATACGCTGAAGTGATAGTCGGGTCCGGCGCATCCCCATTCTTTCAGTTCTTTGGGAGAGAGGTCGCCTTCCAGATAATATACCGGAGTTCCTTTGGGGGTAAGACGGATAAATTCTTTGGTGGCGTGTCGCGAGAAAGCGATGTATTCCATGCGGTTCTCCAATCCCATGTCTTTCACCATCTTCACGATACTTTCTACGGCACGTGTTTCCTGTTCGGGTGTCTTGTGGGATTTCAGTTCCAGAATAAGGCGCGTTTTCAGTTGTCCGGCCTTCTCCAAGTATTGCCGCAGGGTGGGGAGTTGCTCTCCGTTGTCCAGTATGACGGCGGTACACTGTTGTGCGGTGGATTTCTGCATATTCACTCCCTTGAAAGTGCTATCGTGGTTTACTACAAGTTGGTTGTCGGCGGTGAGCCATACATCGAACTCGGAACCGTAACAATTTATGGAGTCGGCTTTCACCAGTGCGGCAATGGAATTCTGTGCCGAACCGTCTGTTTTCCAGAAGCCGCGGTGAGCAATGACTTGGGTGGACTGTGCCTGTGTATAGCCACAAGCGGCAAGTAGCAGGGCGGAAGTGATAATAAGGCTTTTCAGTTTCATGGGCTTTAGAATTAATTATTTTCATCGTTCTTTCGCAAAGGTAGCATAAGCTTACGAATATGAAACAGAAAGTATATTAAAAATCCGTTGCATTTGCCGTGTGGTTACTTTTTTTAAGGTTCAGTCCTTGTAGGCTTCTTCGTGCACACCGGCAACGGCGCGTCCGCTAGGGTCGTTTTTCCCTTGGAATGAGACGTCCCATGCCAATGCTTCGGCGGTGGAACAGGCTACACTCGGTACGCTGGGTACACTGCGGGCGGCACTCTCGCTGGGGAAGTGCTCCTCGAAAATAGTGCGGTAGTAGTATTCCTCTTTGTTCATCGGTGTGTTTACGGGGAAGCGTTCGGAGGCTTTCCGCATCTGTTCATCACTGACGGCAGCGGCAGTGACAGCTTTCAGCGTATCAATCCAGCTGTAACCCACACCATCAGAAAATTGTTCTTTCTGACGCCATGCGACGCTTTCGGGCAGCATATCCGCAAAGGCTTCGCGAACCACTTTCTTTTCAATTTCTTTTCCGGGACACATCTTCGTGGCAGGATTCAGTCGCATGGCTACATCCAGAAATTCTTTGTCGAGAAACGGGACACGTCCTTCCACGCCCCAAGCGGCAAGACTCTTGTTGGCGCGCAGGCAATCGTAAAGGTACAGTTTGGAGAGCTTACGTACTGTTTCTTCATGGAAGGCTTGTGGTGTGGGCGCTTTGTGGAAGTAGAGGTAGCCGCCGAATACTTCGTCCGCACCTTCACCACTAAGTACCATCTTGATGCCCATGCTCTTGATGACACGCGCCAGCAAGTACATGGGCGTGGATGCGCGGACAGTGGTTACGTCGTAGGTTTCGATGAAGTAGATGACATCGCGAATGGCGTCCAGCCCTTCTTGAATGGTGTAGTTTATTTCATGGTGGATAGTGCCGATGTATTGCGCCACTTCACGTGCTTTGATGAGGTCGGGAGCACCTTTCAAGCCTACTGCAAAAGAGTGGAGTTGAGGCCACCACGCATCTGCCTTGTTGTCCGTCTCAATACGTTTTCCGGCGTATTTCTTGGCGATGGCCGAGATTACGGAAGAGTCCAGCCCGCCGGACAACAACACGCCGTAAGGTACGTCCGACATAAGTTGGCGCTGTACGGCGGCTTCGAGGGCATCATGTACGGCAGAAACCTGAGTTTGGTAGGTTGTGGCATTGACGTCAGGGTAACCAGTATGATAGTTGTCTTTTACGGCAAGGTATTGCATCCAGTCGCGAGTGTACCAGCGGTGCATTTTACCCTCACGTCCCCGGTAATAGTGTCCGGGCAGGAAAGGCTCGTACTCGTGCAGAAGCCTTCGAGAGCTTTCAGTTCGCTGCCGAAGTAGATGCGGCCTTCCTTGTCGCGGCCTATATATAAAGGTATCACTCCGATGGGGTCGCGGGCTATGAGGTAATCGTCCGTCTCTTCATCGTAGAGGGCAAAGGCGAAGATACCGTTCAGTTCTTCGAGGAAATTGATGCCCTTGTCTTTGTAGAGGGCGAGGATGACTTCGCAGTCCGAACCCGTCTGAAAGGTGTACTTTCCGGCGTAATGTGCACGGATATCGCGGTGGTTGTATATCTCACCGTTGACGGCAAGGATTTGCTTGCGGTCGGGCGAGTACAGAGGTTGCCCACCCGATTGAGGGTCGACGATAGAAAGCCGCTCGTGTGCAAGGATTGCGGAGCCGCCTACATAAATACCGCTCCAGTCCGGTCCGCGATGGCGGATTTTCTGTGCCATTTTTAAAGCTTTACTCCTGAGTTCCGGAGTCTGGGATTTTATGTTGAAAATACCTGCTATTCCACACATGGTTGTAGTTGTTTTAGAAGTTGATATCGGGATGATGTTAGTTGTATCGGGTGAGACTGGCAGTTTCGTCCGTTGGAACGGATTGTTTCAAGCGTTGAAACGAGTCGTTTCACACCGGGGGACAGAAAGTTTCATGCGTTGAAACTCTTGGTATCCCTCTTTGAAACTTTTTTCGTTGCCGCAAAACTACCGGTTGAAGTATTGGTCAATCCGCCGGGCTACTTTGCGACCGTCAGCCAGTGCACGTACTACGAGACTTGCACCATTGGCGGCATCTCCCGCCACGAATACATTCTCTGCAAATGTCGGCTGTTCCGGTTTGAGGAAGCCCATAGCCAACAGCACCATATCGGCTTCAATGACTTCTTTCTTACCCGTAGGTTTCATGGTGGGGCGGCCACCGTCTTTTGCCGGAAGCCATTCCACTTCTTCCACTTCCACGCCGCAAACCTTTCCGTTCTTGCCGATGAATCTGTTGGATGCCAGTGACCAGCGGCGTGTGCATCCTTCTTCGTGACTGGAAGTGGTTTTCAGGACAACGGGCCATTGCGGCCAGGGCGTAGCGTCATTGTGGCCTACGGGTGGTTGTGGCATGATTTCTATTTGTGTCACGCTCGTAGCTCCTTGGCGGATGCTCGTGCCGATGCAGTCCGAGCCTGTGTCGCCACCGCCAATGACAAGCACCCGTTTGCCACGGGCATTGACAAGCTGCTCTTTCGGGAATGTCTCTCCGTCGAGGATACGGTTCTGTTGAGCCAGCATATCGAGGGCAAAGTAGATACCTTTCAGTTCACGGCCGGGGATGGTAAGGTCACGGGCAGTGGGAGTGCCTGTGCAGACGGCGTAAGCATCGAAACCTGCGGGCAGCTTCTGCATATCGATGCAGACACCCATTTCAAACCGGATACCTTCGGCTTTCAGTACATTCATGCGACGGTCTATCACTTCTTTGGGTAGTTTGAAATTGGGAATACCGTAGCGAAGCAGTCCGCCCGGCATCGGTTTGGAATCGAATATCGTGACTTCGTAGCCACGGGCATTCAGCCGTGCGGCAACGCTCAGCCCGGCAGGCCCTGCACCGATGACAGCTATTTTCCAGCCATTGCGTTCGGGGCGGACAGGCACGATATATCCTTCACGAAAAGCGGCTTCGGCAATGGCTGCCTCATTCTCGCGGATGGTTACGGGAGCATCGCAGGAGAGTTTCAGCACACATGACTTCTCACAAAGTGCGGGGCAGATACGTCCCGTAAATTCGGGGAAATCATTCGTCTCGTTCAGTACTTGATAGGCTTCGCGCCATTTTCCTTTGCAGAGTGCGTCTTGAAACTCCGGTTGCTTGTTGCCCAACGGACATGCCCAATGGCAAAAAGGTACACCGCATTCCATACAGCGTGAGGCTTGGAGCTTGCGGTCGTGACTGTTCAGCGTCTGTTCCACCTGGCTGAAATCTGTGATACGTTCGTGTATCGGACGGTAGCCCGCTTCTTGGCGGGGGATATTTAAGAATGCTTTTGAATCGCCCATGATTGATAAATTGAGAATTAAAAATTGAAAATTAAGAAATAATACTCAGAGAATCGAAAATTAAAAAGAACGTGGAATTTGTAAGTACGCACTATTCTGTATTTTTTAATTCTCAATTCTCAATTTTTAATTTAATAGTCTCTTTGCATATCCGCAATCTTCTGTTGCAGCTTCTTCATCTGTTCTTCTTGCAGCACTTTCTTGTACTCGATAGGGACTACTTGGATAAACTCGTCTACGTAGTGCGTCCAGTCATCGAGTAGGATGCGCGCCAGTTTGGAACCGGTGTAGAGATAATGCTGGCGGATGAGTTCGTGCAACTCCTTGCGGTATGAGGTTTCTTCAATGAGGCTTAGTTCCACCATTTCCATGTTACAGAAGTAGTCGAAGTTTCCGTCTTTGTTCCAGACGTAGGCCACACCACCGGACATACCTGCGGCAAAGTTACGTCCCGTCTGTCCGAGCACCACTACACGTCCGCCGGTCATGTATTCGCAGCAATGGTCACCCACACCCTCTACAACGGCTATTGCACCGGAGTTGCGGACGGCAAAGCGTTCGCCTACGCGACCGTTGATATATACTTCGCCGCTGGTTGCACCATACAGAAGGGTGTTTCCGGCAATTGTGTTCTTCTCGGCCTCGAAGTTGCTGCGTACAGGGGGTAGTACGGCGATACGTCCGCCACTCAGCCCTTTGCCCAGATAGTCATTGGCCTCACCTTCCAGCTTGAAGTTGATACCCGGTACGAGGAATGCTCCGAAACTCTGTCCGGCCGAGCCTTTGAACTTGACGTTCAGTGTATGTTCGGGCAGGCCTTTTGCGCCGTACTTGGCGGCGATAGCGCCGGAGAGCATCGCACCGCAGGCGCGGTCGGTGTTGGCGATGGTATATTCGAGAGAAACTTCTTTCTGTTCGTCTACGGCATTGGCGGCGGCATTCAGCATTTCCACGTCTTTTACGCGGTCGATGCCGTGTTGCTGGTTTATGATGTGGCGGATGGCGGCTCCGTTGTCCACACGCGCCAGTACTTTGTCGAAGTTGATGAGTTGATGTTTCTTGATGCCGTCATCCGGTCTGCGGATGATGAGGTCGGTACGCCCGATGATATCATCCAGTTTTTCCACTCCAATCTCTGCCAGATACTCGCGTACTTCGCGGGCAAGGAAGGTAAAGTAGTTCACAAGGTATTCGCTACGGCCGATGAAACGTTTGCGCAGTTCCGGGTTCTGGGTGGCTACACCTACGGGACATGTGTTTTGGTTACACTTGCGCATCATCACGCATCCCAATACGATGAGGGCAGCGGTGGCGAAACCGTATTCTTCCGCACCGAGCATGGCCATGAGTACTACGTCGCGTCCGGTTTTCAGTTGTCCGTCCACTTGCAGCAGCACTTGTCCGCGCAGCCCGTTCAGTACCAGTGTCTGTTGCGTCTCGCTCAGTCCGAGTTCGGGCGAGATGCCGGCATATCGGATGGAGCTTGCGGGTGATGCGCCTGTACCGCCTTCGGCGCCGGAGATGACGATGAGGTCGGCTTTGGCTTTCGCCACACCTGCGGCGATAGTTCCCACACCGCTTTCGGCTACCAGCTTCACGCTGATTTTGGCTTTCGGATTGACGTTCTTCAAGTCGAAGATAAGCTGTGCCAAGTCTTCGATGGAATAGATGTCGTGATGGGGCGGGGGAGAAATCAATGAAATACCTGGAATGGAGTGGCGCGTGCGGGCAATCACTTGGTCTACTTTGAATCCCGGCAACTGGCCGCCTTCACCCGGCTTGGCGCCTTGTGCCACTTTTATCTGTATTTCGTCGGCATTCACCAGATATTCCGTAGTGACCCCGAAACGTCCGGATGCTACCTGTTTGATGGCACTGCGCATTTCAGTTCCGAAGCGTGCGGCATCTTCACCGCCTTCACCCGTATTGCTTCGCCCGTGCAGTTTATTCATGGCAACCGCCATTGCCTCATGCGCTTCCTGACTGATGGCTCCGAAAGACATGGCGCCCGTAACGAAACGTTTCAGAATGCTTTCCACCGGTTCCACCCTGTCTATGGAAATGGGGTTGTGACGGAAGTCGAGAAAGTCGCGCAGGAAGATAGGCTTTTCTTTCTCATCGACCAAGCGGGTAAACTCTTTGAATTTCTTGTAACTGCCCAGACGAGTAGCTATTTGCAGGGTACTGATAGTCTCTGGGTTCCAAGCGTGCTTTTCTCCGTCCTTACGGTATGCGTACAGTCCTTTGTTCGGCAATAGGGGAGCTTCACCACCATCATTCTTCATGCGCGTTTCTTCCTTTTTCATCGTTTCTCCTTCGTCGTGAAAAGTGATGGCGTCACGTGCCACCTCATCCAAACGGATGCCGCCGATAGCCGATTTTAATCCGCCGAAGTAAGCGTTGCTCAATTCTTCGCTCAGCCCGACAGCCTCAAATATCTTTGCGCCCCGGTAGGAGCGGATGGTGCTGATACCCATTTTGCTCATAATCTTGAACAGGCCTTTGCAAATGGCTTTGATGTAATTCTTCTCTGCGGTGGCATAGTCCAACTGTACCTCTTTCTTGGCAACGAGTTCGTTCAGTACGGCAAATGCCATATAGGGGTTCAGTGCGCTTGCACCGAATCCGAGGAGCAGTGCGGCGTGCATCACTTCGCGTATCTCGCCGCTTTCCACGACCAATGCGGTCTGTACGCGCTTTCCTACCGAAATGAGGTGGTGGTGCACTGCCGATACGGCAAGCAATGAGGGGATGGCGGCATGGACGGTATCTACGTTGCGGTCGGTCAGTACAATGTAGTTCACGCCTTCGGTGACGGACTCTTCGGCTTCCTTGCACAGGCGGTCAAGCGCTTCCTGCAGTCCTGCACGTCCTTTGGAGACTTCAAACAGTATCGGCAGCTTTACGGTCTTGAAGCCTTTGTAGCGGATGTTGCAGAGAATATCCAATTGCGCATTCGTCAGGATGGGGTGGTTCAGCCGTACCATTTTGCAATGGCTTTCGTTGGGTGTCAGTATGTTCATGCCCACTGCGCCGATGTACTCGGTGAGAGACATTACCAACTCTTCGCGGATAGGGTCGATAGGCGGATTGGTGACTTGCGCAAACTGTTGGCGGAAGTAATTGTATAGTAGCTGCGGCTTGTCGGAAAGTACGGCAAGCGGGGTGTCGTTACCCATTGCGCTGACAGGCTCGGCGCCGTTGGATGCCATGGGTAGGATGATTTTCTCGACATCTTCTTTGGAGAAGCCGAACGTACGTAGCATACTGTTATAGTTGTCCACGTTGTGGGGCACTTTGCGCCCGCTTTTCAGTTCGTTCAGTTCGATGCGGTTGCTGGCGAGCCAAGTGCGGTAGGGCTTGGCTTCGGCAAGTTGCTTTTTCTGTTCGCCGTCGTAGTAAATCTCGCCTTTCTCGGTATCTATCAAAAGTATCTTGCCGGGTTGCAGACGACCTTTCTCTTTGATGTCGCCCGGTTCGAAATCCATTACGCCGACTTCACTTGCCACTACCATGATGTCGTTGTGCGTAATAAGGTAGCGTGCGGGACGCAGACCGTTGCGATCCAACATACCACCCGCATAGCGTCCGTCGCTGAAGAGTAGTGCGGCAGGTCCGTCCCAAGGTTCCATGAGGATAGAGTGGTATTCGTAGAAGGCCTTGAGGTCTTCGCTGATGGGGTTCTTTTCGTTGAAGGATTCCGGTACGAGCATTGCCATGGCATGCGGTAGGCTGAGGCCGGACATGACAAGGAACTCCAGTACGTTGTCCAGCGAGGCGCTGTCGCTCATGTTCGGCTGGATGATGGGACGCAGTTCTTTGATGTCGCCAAGGGCGGGAGAGGACAGGACGCTTTCACGCGCTTCCATCCAGCCGCGGTTACCGCGTATGGTATTGATTTCACCGTTGTGCGCCAAGAGACGGAACGGCTGTGCCAGTCCCCATGTAGGGAAGGTGTTGGTGCTGAAACGGGAGTGCACCAGAGCCAGTCCGCTGGTGAAGTAGTTGTTTGTCAGGTCGGGGAAGTAGTTACGTAACTGTAGGGAAGAGAGCATACCTTTATAGATGATGTTCTTCGTAGACAGCGACACGATATAGAAATCCTCTCGTGCGGCTATATCCGACCTGCGTACTTTGTTTTCTATTCTTTTCCTTATTATATAGAGACGGCGGTCGGCGGTTTCACTGTCCGTAAATCCGGTGATGAAGATTTGTTTGATGTCGGGTTCGTTGGCAAGTGCGGCCTCACCCAGTATTTCGGGGCAGGTAGGCACATTGCGCAGGTGCATCAGCGTCAATCCTTCTTTCTCTATTTCTTCAATGATGATACTCAGGATGGCTGCCCGGTCTTTCTCATCTTTCGGAAGAAAAAGCAGTCCTGTTCCGTATTTCCCTTTTTCGGGAACGGGGATGCCTTGCAGCAGGATGAATTCGTGCGGTATTTGCAACATGATGCCGGCGCCGTCTCCGGTCTTGTTGTCGGCACCTTCTGCTCCGCGATGACGCATATTCTCCAATACTTTCAATGCGGATTCAACCAATTCATGTGATTTGCTGCCGTGAATGTTCACTAACATTCCCACACCGCAAGCGTCGTGTTCATTGGTGGCATCGTACAGGCCCAACTGCATGGGCTGTCGTTGTGCGGGTTGTTCCTTTGTTTTGTTGTTAAAAAGCTCTTTGTTTTCCATTTTTGGTTTACTCTAATTTATGTAATACCTATTTGTTGTATCAAAATGTTTTGCAAATATATATATTTAGTTTCAAATTGATAACAATATTCCTCGATTTGTGCCTTGCTAAATACTTACACCGGGGGATGAAGTTATAATCTGATAGAAAATACCCTTTGTTTTCTTCTAATCTTAAATCAGATTTCGTCTGTTTGCTTTAAGATTATAAATTAGACCTTTTGCTTTTAAAATATTATTTTCCTTGTCTTTTTGATAATAAAATAACTTTTTTCTACTCTTTTGACAAATAAATAGTGAAAAGGCTAACTTTATGTTCTAAAGAATATATATCTTTGCAGCGCAAATCAAATACTGATATATTATGTGTGGAATAGTAGGCTATATAGGTCAA
>OMGK01001501.1_pt1 | contig 12675 bp, 8 predicted proteins | sample 1645881 | NCBI WGS metagenome assembly OMGK01 (sample SAMN00849303, study PRJEB25192) | human gut metagenome
CGTGGGTACAAACACGTGGGTATGAGGCTTGCGTGTTTTGCAAGACCATACCCTTACGCGTTTGTTAAACGAGAGTGCCCACGAGACGCAAAGCTATTCTACGAAATTACGGAACCCAAACAATTCCCACAAACTTTTCTTTTTATATTGTGTTTCAACACATTTACGTGTAAAATATAATTTATCATGAATTAAGTTATATTAGAAGGGAGAACTTATGAGAAAACGTAAGTTAAAAAAAGGATTAGCATGGATTTTAGCATGTGCATTATTTATGGGGATGACCCCGGTGAATACGCAGGCGAAGGAACAAAAAAACAGTGAAATTGTATTATTTAATGCAAATGTGACTTCAGGTGGAAGTGTGACCGGAGGGGCAGCTACGATAGAGCCTACGGCTGAACCAAAAGAAATTGTTACGGTAACACCATTTTCCGGCTTGTGGAAGTATTATGGACAGAAGCGTACATTTATCAGAGATGTGCATTACGCAGTATCCGATGAAAAGGATTTGCCGGATGGAGTTACACTTACGATTTCATCGGAAACTGCCGGAAAACAGCAGTTTGTGTTAAAGGATGAAAGGAGCAGTGATGAGAAACAGAAAATTTCTTATCAGCTGGCAAAAAATGCTCCGGCTTATGAAATTCGTGCTTATCATACGAATGCGGTGGCAAAGACGGAAAAAGATACAATTAATATTGCAGACAGGACAGGATTGACAGACGATAAGGTTGAGATAGAAGCACCGGCAGGCTATCGAATCAGCAGTCAGGCTTCAGTGGATGCAAATTGGGCAGATACGATGTCTGTGACGTTGACAGAAGGAAAAAATGAGATTGCTTATTATTTAGCATCGAAACAGGCAGATGCGACAAAGAATGCGATTGATACGACAAAGAAAACGATTACAATTGTAGCTGATTTTACAGCACCACAGATTACATCGGTTTCCGGTTTTGACAGTGATACCGATACGACTTCTTCCGGATTGATTACCGGAAATGAACCGGGTAAATTTTATTATGTGGTACTGCCAAAGGCGTTAGGCGAAGAGGCAGAGAAAGAAAGCGGTGGCATGACAACAAAATTTATATTGTCGCGTGTGACTTCTCATTATGGGATTGTTGGTTATGGAAGAGTAGATGGTGCAAAAGCTTCTAATTTTTCATTTAATGGACTTGCAGCGGAAACGGAATATGTAATTTATTCTTTTATGACAGATGATGCAGGAAATGAATCGGCAGTGGCAAAAAGTGCGGTCTTTACGACTGACAAAATGGCAATTGCCGGAAGTGTGGAAATAACCGGAACACCGGCAATTGATGAGACGCTTACCGCAAAACCATCACTGGATTCAGTGGATCCGGGTGAATTGTCTTATCAGTGGTATCGTGTAAAAAAAGCAGAGGATGCAGAGAGTTTTGAGTCCGTGTTAGATGAGACAGGCGGAGCCGAAGAAGACGATTTGGAAGCGGAAGACGATGATGACGAAGAAGATGACAGCGATGACGATGGCACGTATGAGTTGGATGCCATTCATAAATTTGCGACAAATGCAAAAGAAGAAGATGATGTCACGACCATTGACGGAGCGGCAGCAATTAAAGGAGCAACCGGGCTTACCTACAAAGTGACAAAAGAAGATATCGGATATCGTTTAATTTGCCAGGTGAAAGCAAAGAAATATTCCGGTTATCTGGCAGGACAGACAACGACCTATGTGCCCAAATTGATTCCGGAGATTCCGAAAGTGACACTTGGAAGTTTTGTGTATTCAAACAAGAAAAAACTTTCTTCAATTCGTCTGCCGGAGAGATTTAGCTGGGTAGATAGTACGATTGTGCCGGTTTATGGAAATTCCGGTTATCGTGCGAAATATGTGCCGGAAAATGCAACAATGTACCGTACGGTGATTATCCGCGTGAAAGTTCCGGTTAAGAAAAAAGCTCTGACAAAGAAAATGATTCGTTTGAAAAAGAAATATGCTTATGAGGGAAAGGCAATCAAAGGTAACGAAACGGTCAAGGATGGAAAAGAGGTGCTTGATTCCGGAAAAGATTACAAGGCATCTTATCAGAATAATAAAAATTTAGGAAAAGCAACAATTACGATTAAGGGAATCGGTAATTACAAGGGAACGAAAAAAGTTTCTTATACCATTGTGAAGCGTTCGATTCGCTCGGTAACTTGTCATTATAAAAAGACAAAGAGTTATACCGGAAGATGGGTGAAACCAAATGTGACGTTGAAGGTGGGGAAAGTAAAATTAGAGAAAAATAGAGACTATACATTGGTGTACCGGAATAATCTTCAAATCGGAAAAGCATCGGTTGTTATACAGGGCATGGGCAATTTTACCGGAAAGAAAACCATTTCCTTTAAAATTGTGCCGCAGACACCGAAAATTCAGAAATTGAAGAAAAACAAGAAATCGTTTGCGATTACTTATTCGAGTGGGAAAATGGTACATGGGTACCAGATGGAAGTTTCGACGGCATCTTCCTTTGCTACGAAAAAAACACAGAAATATATATTGAACGGAAACCGTTTTGAAGCGTGCGGTCTGAAAAAAGGAACGTATTATATCCGTGTGAAAGCATATTACAGCAAAAAAGGAAAACGCTATGAGAGTGGTTACACAAGCAAACGGAAAATAAAAATCAAAAAATAAAGAGGTCAAAAAATTGGAAAACAAACTTGTACTGATTGATGGAAACAGCATATTGAACCGTGCCTTTTATGGCGTGCCGGATTTAACAAACCGCGAGGGCTTGCATACAAATGCGATTTACGGATTTTTAAATATTTTGTTTAAAATATTGGACGAAGAAGAGCCATCGCATTTGTTAGTAGCGTTTGATGAAAAAGCACCGACTTTCCGCCATAAAATGTACGAAGAATACAAAGGGAAAAGAAAACCGATGCCGGCTGAATTGAGTGAACAGGTGCCGGTAATCCGAAATCTTCTTCAAGTGATGAATATCCGTATTTATGCGGAAGAAGGCATTGAGGCGGATGACATTTTAGGAACGATGGCGAAAAAAGCGGAGCAGGAAGGATATCTTGTTTCGATTGTATCCGGTGACCGCGATTTGCTACAGTTAGCGACGGATACTATTTTGGTCCGCATTCCGAAAACGAGTCGTGGAAAGACGGTTGTCGAAGATTATCATACAGCGCAGGTAATTGAAAAATACAGTGTTACACCATCTCAGATTATTGATCTCAAAGGGCTGATGGGAGATGCTTCAGATAATATCCCGGGTGTTCCGGGAATTGGTGAGAAGACAGCAGTTAAAATTCTGACGATGTTTGGTACGGTTGAAAATGCGATTGAGCATGTAGAAGAAGTAACACCAAATCGTGCGAAAGAGGCGTTGAAGAACCATGTGGACATGGCAAAAATGAGTAAAGATTTAGCGACTATAAGGACAAACTGCAAATTGGGAGTGGTGCTTTCGGAGTGTACGTTTGAGGATATGTTTAACGAAAAAGCATACCAGATGATTCAGTCTTTGGATTTGAAATCCCTTTTAAAGCGATTTTCGGAGGATACCGGCAGAGATAAAAAACTGGAAAAATATTTTCAGGTAATTGAGACAAAAAAAGACTGGCTCTCTTTTGTGCAGACAATTGAAAAGAAAGAGCCGGTAGCGGTCAAGACCGTTTTTCGAAAGGATGCTGCAGTAACAACGAGTGCCAGCGGACAGATGACGTTATTTATGACGGAGGCAGATGGAAGACTTTTAGGTATGGCGGTTGCTTTTTCCAAAGAAAAGATTGCTTTTTGCAAAGTGGGCGATGATTTATCCGAATACGATATTACAAGTGAAATCAGTAATCTTTTGAAAACACATATATTGGTTGCCAATGATTTAAAGAACCAGTTAGATTTCTTCCCGGATGCAAAACCGGAAAACTCGTATGATACGAATCTGGCTGCGTATCTGCTAAGTCCGGTTCAGAAAAAGTTTGGAGAAGAAGAGATTGCAGAAAACTATGCATCTGTTTTGATGCACCCATATGAACAGTTTTTTGGTAAACAGCCGGAAGAAACTGCCTTTTTAGAGAAAGAAGACGAGGCAGTACGTTACTTTAGCTACTGTGCACTGGTAAATGTGCTTGCATATCCGAATCTTTCCAAAGAATTGAAAAAACAAAAAATGCAGTCATTGTTTGAACAGATTGAAATGCCGCTCTTATTTACCCTTTATGACATGGAAAAGGTGGGGATTTTAGTGGAAAAAGAGGCATTGCATGAATATGGTGCAAAACTTGGTGAGCGCATTTCTGAACTGGAAGCGGATATTTATGAGCGTGCCGGGGAATCATTTAACATCAATTCACCGAAACAGTTAGGTGTAATTTTGTTTGAAAAAATGCATATGCCTTATGGAAAGAAAACAAAAACAGGATATTCAACTTCAGCAGAAGTTCTTGAAAAACTCCGTTTTGAGGATCCGATTGTGGAGATGATTCTGGAGTACCGCCAGCTCACGAAGTTAAAATCTACCTATGCAGATGGACTGGAGAGCGATATCGATGAAAAGGATGGCAGAATCCACACAACATTTAATCAGAATGTGACGGCAACCGGACGTTTGAGCAGTACTGAGCCGAATTTGCAAAACATTCCGATTCGTATGGAACTTGGCAGACAAATCCGAAAAGTTTTTGTCCCACAGGACGGATACGTTTTCTTGGATGCCGATTACTCACAGATTGAATTAAGAGTGCTGGCACATATGTCAGAGGATGAAACTTTGATTGAAGCTTACCGGGAAAATGCTGATATTCATCGAACGACGGCAGCACTTGTCTTTCATACGCCTTATGAAGAGGTGACAGAACTGCAAAGGCGGAATGCAAAAGCAGTTAATTTTGGAATTGTATACGGAATCAGTGGATTTGGTTTGTCACGCGATTTGAATATTTCAAAAAAACAGGCTGAAAAATATATTGAGGATTATTTTGAAACGTATCCGGATGTGAAACGGTTTATGGACGAACTGGTGGAGCAGGGCAAACAAAAAGGCTATGTGACATCTTTGTTTGGAAGAATCCGCCCAATTCCGGAATTTGCGTCGAAAAACTTTATGCAGCGCCAGTTTGGTGAACGCATTGCGATGAATTCTCCGATACAGGGAACGGCGGCGGATATTATTAAAATTGCGATGATACGTGTGCACAAGAAATTAAAAGAAGGCAATTACAAATCCCGTCTGATTTTGCAGATTCACGATGAACTTTTGATTGAGACACACAAGGATGAAATTGATGAAGTAAAACAGATTTTGGAAACAGAAATGGTTCATGCCTGCGATTTGGCAGTGCCTTTGATTGCAGAGGTGAAGCAGGGAATAAATTGGTATGAGGCAAAATAAAACCAAGGAGAAAGAAAATGGTAATTGGTATTACTGGCGGCGTAGGCTGTGGTAAATCAACGGTGTTAAATCTACTGGAAGAAAAATACGGGGCAAAGATTATTGAGGCGGATGCCCTCGGTCATGAAGCACTGAAACCGGGGACGGAGCCTTATCAAAAGATTTGCGATACATTTGGTGTTGACATCACAGGAGAGGATGGACAGATTCTGCGTCCTTTGCTTGCGGATAAAATCTACCAGGATGACAACGGCAGAGAGCGGCTAAATGCCATTGTACATCCCTTTGTGAAAGAACAGATTTGTAAACAATTAAATGAATGGAAGGATGAGCCGGTTGTCTGTTTAGAAACGGCAATTTTATTTGAAACCGGATGTGACACGCTCTGCGATATAATCTGGGCGGTTGTGACAGACAAAGAACTAAGGATTCAGAGACTTATGGAATCGAGAGGATACTCCCGCGAAAAGACAGAATCCATTATGAGAGTGCAATTATCGGATAAAGAATGGGAAAAACGATGTGATGCACTGCTTGTGAATAATGGAAACCTGCAAAAACTGCAAGAAAGAATCGAAGAATTACTAGTCAGAAAGACAAATTTGTGATAGAATAATGGATATGTAGAATCTTTGATGAGGGAACAAGGTGAAAATGATGAACGCAGAAGACAATAAGCTTGTATTTGGATTGGATATCGGAACGAGAAGCATTGTGGGAACGGTTGGCTACCGGATTGGTACAGACCGTTTTGTTGTGGTTGCTCAGGAATCCATTGAGCATACGACGCGTGCCGTGATTGATGGACAGATTCACGATATACCGACCGTAGCAGATACGATTTATAAAGTCAAAGAGCGTTTGGAAAAGCGTGTGAGAGAACCTTTATCGGACGTCAGCATTGCGGCTGCCGGAAGAGTGTTAAAGACAAAGCGCGTCAAAGCCCGCTATCAGTTTAATTCAGAGACAAAGGTGACGGAAGACCATATTCGTTCTCTGGATATGATGGGTGTGGAACAGGCTTATGATGAAATAAGAAAAGAGCAGACCGACAGTGGAAAGAAGTTTTTCTGTGTCGGCTATTCGATTGTAAAATATTATTTGAATGGCTACCCGATGGAAATGATTGAGATGCATATGGCAAATTACATCGAGGTAGAGTTGATTGCAACTTTTTTGCCGGAAGAGGTTGTGGATGGCTTGTATTCGGCTGTTGAGCTTGCAGGATTGCATGTGGCAAGTCTGACGCTTGAGCCAATTGCTGCGATTAACATGGCAATTCCGGAAAAATTCCGCCTTTTGAACATTGCGCTTGTGGATGTCGGAGCCGGAACAAGTGATATTTCGATTGTAAAAGATGGAAGTATTATTGCATTTGGCATGATTCCGCTTGCCGGCGATGAAGTGACAGAGGCGATTGCTAAGAAGTATTTGACAGACTTTGAGACTGCAGAGTACATAAAAAGAGCCTGTGAGCGTAAGAAGAGTGTTTCTTTTAAGGACATATTTGGAAGCAAAATTCAGGTAACAAAAGAGGATATTGCACAGATATCTGAAGACGCTGTGAAAAATATTACCAAAAACATTGCCGATCGTATTTTGGAATTGAATGGCGGTCAGTGTGTTAGTGCGGTATTTGTTGTCGGTGGAGGCGGTAAGCACGAGGGATTTACCGAGAGTCTCGCACATTATCTGGGATTGCCAAATGAGCGTGTGGCAATACGTGGTGCAGAGGTACTTTCACAGGTTCAGTTTGAGCAGGAGGGAATCCGCAAAGATTCCACATTAGTGACACCGCTTGGTATTTGCATGACTTATTATGAGCAGAAAAATAACTTTATCCATGTAATGGTAAATGAGCAGCGTGTGAAATTATATGATAATGGCAAGGTATCGGTGTTAGATGCCTGTGTCAGCTATGGTTTTTCCAAAGATAATTTGTTCCCGATTCGCGGAGACAGTATTCATTATACGGTAAATGGTGAAACCCGGGAAAAGAAGGGAAGAGTTGGCGAGGTGGCTGAGATCAAGAAAAATGGCACACTAGTCAGCTTGAATGATAAAGTAGAGGAAAATGATACGATACAGATTCGGCCTTCCACAAAGGGAAGTACTGGAAAATTGTTAATCAAAGAGATTCCGGAGTGCAATGCGGAAATTACCGTGACTTTATTTGGAAGAAAACTGTTATGTCCAAAGTTAGTTGAGGCAAATGGTGAGGTGGTATCCTCGTTTTACGAAGTCAAAAACGGAGACGAAATCTGTACCTATGATTATTATTCCGTTAAGAGATTGTTAGAGTTTGCCGGTATGGATGTTGAAACTTTGGTTCTTTTGAATGGAAGAGAGGCTGGCGCATCAGCAAAAATTGTTGACGGTGATGTAATTACAAAAAGACCGGTTATTAAGCCGGAAGAGCCGGAAAAAACAAGAGAAGAAACGATGCAGGAGCAGATGGATGATGATCCATTGTTGGCACCGTTAAAACCGATGCCGGATTGGATGAGCGATGTCCCGTTCGATACGGCAAAATTAGGAGCGGACGGAGAAGTGATTCCGGGTGCAAAGCAGTTACGGCAGGAGAAAACGATTTCTACACCGGTAGAAGAAGTGACGGGACCTGTATTTGTTACGATAAATGGTGATGTGGTCGAAATGCCACATAAGAAAAATCCGATTTTTGTCGATGTGTTTGATGTATATCCGTTTGATATGACAAAAGCGGGAGGAATGCGTTTAGTAACTCGAATTAATGGTGAAGACAAAGATTTCACAGAGCCTGTTCATGATGGTGATAGGATTGAATTGTTCTGGGAGTCTTAAGGGAGACTTGGCATGGAAGAAAAAATTAAAGAATTCTGGAAACAAAAACAAGTTGTGTTTTATCACATTTTTTTGGATGTTATGCTTTTGATTTACTGTATTAGTTTTTATTTTGCAGGGAATCAGGTAGTAACTATCCGGTATGTGATTCTTTTTGTATACGCTTTGTTGTGTATTGTGACAGAATTAGTACATAATCACCATATGCAGAAAAAATATGTTCATTCCAAGCGGATAATTCAGACGAAAAAAGTGTATTGCTTTTTGCGGCCGGCACTTGGATTAGCTTATTATTATATGGCAGAGACAAAATTAGAGGGGATTATTTTCCTGATACTGTTTCTGATTTATTTCTTTGAGCTTTTTTACAGTGTTGCTCTTGGGAAAAAGGCTCATCGGGTTATTATTTACGTGACTTATATCTGTCTGTATGGTATTATATCTTTTGTTATGCTTGTTGTGTTAGCACAAGATAACTTAAGCCGTGTTACGGTTGGAATTGCTAGCCGTGAACTTGTGACGGTATCGGTTGTGCTTGTTTTAATTGTGGTAGTCAGTGAAATGATGTTTTACATGTGGGATTGTTTTGAAAAAGATATTTTCCGCCAGAACCGTGCACTGGAAGATTTAAATGAAGTTAATGATAAGATGAAAGAACAGCAGGAAAAAATCAACCGGGTGAATGAAAAATTAGGAGTTCAAAAAATCGAATTACAGCTTGTAAATAAAAAGATTAACCGTTCGCATGATGAAATGTCGGTACAGAATGAACTTGCTTCCATTATTATTGCCTCAAAGGAGATTAACACCATGCTGCAAAAAATTGCAGATATGATGCAGGTGCGATTGGATTTGGATGTTGTTGTGATTATTCTTGAGAAATTTGAAGAACTATTTGTCCCTGGCACTGACAACGGTCATCAGACATATGCAGTGTCATGTGTGCTGGGGGAAGAATTTAAGAAAAATCTGATTGCTTCTATTGAGCAGACAGATATGTCTGAAATACAGCGTATGACGCAGACATACATACAAAATGACACAGAAGATTCGGTTCAGTTATTTAGCAAACTTAATAAAAATCAAGAGCTGCCTTCTGTTGTATGCCTGCCTATTCGAAACCAGGAGGAAAGATTTGGTACGTTATTTGTTGGTAAAAATAAAGAAAATGCTTTTATGGATAGCCGTGCCTTTTATGAGAATATGGCGAGTCAGTTAAGTCTTGGTGTCGCAAACGCACGATTGTATGCAAAGATGAATGATATGGCAATCCGAGATGGTTTGACAAGAATTTATAACCGCAGACACTTGACGGAGCTGTTAAGAAAGTATTTGGCGGAAGCTATGACGAAAAAAGTGCCGGTTTCACTTGCACTTTTTGATATTGATAAATTTAAAATGGTGAATGACACCTATGGACATCAGTGCGGTGACGAAGTGATTCGTTATGTGGCTTCGTTACTAAATCGTGGAGCACTCAAGCATGGCGGTATTGCCGGACGCTATGGCGGTGAGGAATTTGTTGTAGCATTCTTTGAAAAAGATTTGGATGAAACGTATCATATCGTTGAGGACATTCATAATCAGATTCGGAGTGAGGAAGTTGTTTACGAAGGAAAACATATTTCAGTTCGTGCCAGCGTTGGTGTGGCAAGTTATCCGCAGACTTGTGCTAATCCGGGAGAACTATTGACAAGAGCAGACTGGGCGATGTATCATTCCAAAAAGAATGGACGTGACCGGATTACAATTGACAGTGAGAAGATAAGTTCTCAGATGTAATATAAAATGAGATAAATTGAGGTGGAAACACATGCAGTTATATAGTATTGCCAGTGGAAGCAGTGGCAATTGTATTTATGTCGGTGGCGAAGAAGCCCGGATTTTAATTGATGCAGGGATTAGCATGAAACGGATTCGGGAGGGCTTAATGGAGGAAAATTTTCCGATAGAAAACCTTCATGCCATTTTTATTACACATGAGCATACCGATCATATTTGTGGTTTAGGACCGGTACTGCGCAAGTACCAGATTCCTGTTTATGCTACGAAGGAAACGATTGAGGCAATATGGGAAAAAGGTGATATGAAAGGTGTTTCCGAAGATTTGTTCCATGCGGTTGTGCCGGAAAAGGCGGTTTCGATTGAAGATATGGAGATTATGCCGGTTAGAATTTCCCACGATGCGGCAAATCCCGTTTGTTATACGGTGCAGTCAGAATCGAAAAAAATCGGAGTTGCAACCGATATGGGCTGCTTTTCCAATGAAATCGTAGACCATTTGAAAGACTGCGATTCCCTGCTTTTAGAGGCAAACCATGATATTAACCTGTTGCAGGTTGGCAGTTATCCGTACTCACTTAAAATGAGGATTCTCGGTGAAAAGGGGCATTTGAGCAACGATGCCTCGGCAAGACTGATTGAAAAAGTGCTGCATCCCGGTTTGCAGCATATTTTACTGGGTCATTTGAGCAAGGAAAATAATTTTCCGGAACTTGCCTATCAGACCGTAAGTTATGAATTGGAACAAAACCCAGTTTGGAAAAAGATGGATACAGAGTTGTTAGTGGCAGACCGTATGGCGCCGACAAAACTGTTGACGATACAATAATTATGAAATAGAAAACTATTTCAGAATGGAGGAAGAAATGAAAAAGACAATAATTACCGTAGTAGGAAAGGACAGCGTAGGCATTATTGCAAAAGTATGTACTTACTTAGCAGAAAACGACATCAATATTTTAGATATTTCTCAGACAATTGTAGATGGATATTTTAATATGATGATGATTGTTGACTTTGCAAAGCTTACAAAATCCTTCGTGGATGCTTCCGAAGAGTTGGAAAATTTGGGCGAAGAAATCGGCTGCGTAATCCGTGTACAGAGGGAAGAGATTTTTGACAAGATGCATCGCTTATAAGGATTAGATTACGGAGGCTTAACTATGATAAATATAAATGAAGTCATTGAAACAAATAAAATGATTGATAAAGAAAATCTGGATGTGCGTACGATTACTCTTGGTATCAGCCTTTTGGATTGTATTGATTCGGATTTAACAAAACTTTGTGACAACGTATATAAAAAGATTACGACGATGGCAAAAGATCTGGTTGCAACCGGAGAAGAAATTGGCAAAGAATTTGGAATTCCGATTGTAAACAAACGAATTTCCGTTACACCAATTGCTTTGATTGGCGGCTCCGCGTGCAAGACACCGGATGATTTTGTTAAGATTGCACAGACACTTGACCGTGCAGCAAAAACAGTAGGCGTAAACTTTATCGGCGGCTATACGGCACTGGTATCGAAAAAGATGACGCAGGCAGATAAAAACCTGATTTTATCGATTCCAAAAGCACTTGCAACAACAGAATATATCTGTAGCTCAGTAAATGTCGGTTCTACAAAGACAGGACTTGATATGGATGCGATTCTTTTGATGGGTAAAGTTGTGAAAGAGACAGCGGTACTCACAAAAGATAATGATTCCATCGGCTGTGCTAAGTTGGTTGTCTTTTGTAATGCGCCGGATGATAATCCGTTTATGGCGGGCGCATTCCATGGCGTAACAGAAGGGGATGCCGTAATTAATGTTGGTGTCAGCGGACCCGGTGTTGTAAAAACGGCGCTGGATAAAGTAAAAGGAAAAGATTTTAGTACCGTTTGTGAGACAATTAAAAAGACAGCATTTAAGATTACCCGTGTTGGTCAGCTTGTGGCAAGAGAAGCATCCAGAAGGCTGAATATTCCATTTGGTATTATCGATCTTTCTCTGGCACCGACGCCGGCGATCGGAGATAGTATCGCAGATATTTTCGAGGAGATGGGTCTTGAGAGAGCCGGTGCACCCGGCACAACAGCTGCACTTGCCCTGTTAAACGATCAGGTGAAGAAGGGCGGCGTTATGGCTTCCTCTTATGTCGGTGGCTTGAGTGGCGCATTTATTCCGGTCAGTGAGGATCAGGGTATGATCAATGCCGTTGTAGACGGGGCACTCACGCTGGAGAAGTTAGAGGCTATGACCTGTGTATGCTCGGTAGGTCTTGATATGATCGCAATTCCGGGTGATACAAAGGCGACAACGATTTCCGGTATCATTGCAGATGAGATGGCGATCGGTATGGTTAACCAGAAGACGACAGCAGTCCGTTTGATCCCAGTGATCGGCAAAAAGGTAGGCGATACCGTAGAGTTTGGCGGATTGTTAGGTTATGCACCGGTTATGCCGGTCAATTCCTTTGACTGCAGTGCATTTATTAACCGTGGCGGGCGTATTCCGGCACCGATCCACAGTTTCAAGAACTAGAACCTTTTGCTGAAGCGTTGCAGATATATGATTTTGCGGGGACAGGGCGCAGGCTCTGTCCTGTTGTATATTGCCGGCAACATATAAAATGAACCGAAATGGAGATTCATATGAAAGAAAAGGACAATAAAGAGTTAGAAGAGCTTACAGCAGAT
>OMGK01001502.1_pt1 | contig 12665 bp, 9 predicted proteins | sample 1645881 | NCBI WGS metagenome assembly OMGK01 (sample SAMN00849303, study PRJEB25192) | human gut metagenome
TAATATCAAAAAACGATACTAACTTCTCTTCATCGCCCTTAACTTAATGCCATTGGATATTTACCCTCTGGTGTTTTACCTTAAGTATAAGTATGATAATTATTAATATGCGCGTATCCTAATACATATCCAGAAAGTAATCATTATCAAAATAAGGCTGCATATCTATTATTCTTGATAACATATAAGCCATAAGATATACAATAGCCGGATAAGCCCTCTCACATGCGCCAAGATAATAAGTTTCTACATACGTATTCCTGTTTGCCGAATAACCTATTACATTAGTTATATCTGCAAAAAAATCTTCTGTATTACGGAAAAATATATCAAATTTCTTCCATGACTTCCAAAAAGCACTATACCCGCTGCCCAGTCTATTATACCTGCCAATGCACAACATAAGAAAACAATCTCATAAAATTTCTTTGATTTAATAAGACTACTCTTTGATATCATGATCAACTCCCTATAAATTAATTAGGTCATATTTATCAGCTGATATTTATTATTAGCTATTAATTATATTATTCACACATCCATTCTACTTTAATGTCAATTCATAATAATATATTCCACCATGATATGTTGAAGCCGTTTTTCTTTCTGATATATCATAATACCTGTTTAATACATCCAAGGAATAATTAATATCAATGCTTCTGTCTACATAATATGTCGTTACAACAAATAACGCTTTTTCTTTTAGTTTATTATCTTTAAGCATCTTCTCACCCTTTTTAGCAAGAGTAGATATAAGATGATAATCATTCATCTTTTTGGTATTGTTATTACTGTAAAATACTCGTTTTTTCTTAACTATATCCCAGTTAAGATAGTACAATGGAACATTACCGCATATGAACACACCATCATCATCGTACAGATAAATATCTGTTGTGTCCGGGTCATAATCTGTATTCTTTAACATAATATCCATTGACTTGTCATAACCATGATATTGTGTATTATGAATAAGAGATTCTCCATATGTCATCTCATCATTGACCATTGTCATAATAAGAGTATCACGTGTCACTGAATCAGCATTTAAAAACACCAGATTTGATAACGGATCTATCGTAATAAAGCATTCCATAACAAGAATCATACACCATAAACATAATAAAACACTATCTAATATCTTCCTGGCTTTATTGTAAACCTTATTATCTGATACGTCATGTTTACAGTCATATATTTCCTTAACCTTATTAATTACATATATGGCGATAATATATATAAGTATATCACTTATTATATTATATCTTGTGCATGTACCAGTTATATACAGATATGAAAACAGAGAATGTGTTACAAGTGCACCAATAACTGGACATATCATATAAGTACCATTTTTCTTTAGTTTTTTATGGTTAAAAACTATATATATAGTACCAGTTATTATAATCAAAACAGGAATCCAGTTAAAATTTAATATACACTGTTGTTTAAATTTCATAATAATGAACGATGGATTAAAACCTAAACATTCCGAACCATTATTATTCCATTTGAATAATCCACCTGCTTCCTGTTCACCTGTAGCAACCCAGTTATTACCAAATAATCTGAAATACATCCACTGGACTAAGGCTGCAGCAAGTGTGGCATACAATCTAAGATCTGTAAATATTACTTTCAGGCTTTGTTTTCTATATTTGAGTATATGTCTTATTATTTCACCAAGTGCTATACCAGCAACTACAACAAGTGCATTCTCCTTTGTCTGGAAACATATAATTGATAGTATACCTGTTAATAATGGTTTTTCATACATATAAGAGCATATAACCATTATCACGAACATAGCCATCGTATAATCAAGATTAAGATGCATAGTAAATGTGTATACAATAGGTGCAAAAGAAATTATAAGCGTATATATAGCACATAAAGTTCTTGAAACACTACTAGTCAACTTAATAATAATCTTATATACACACCACATAGTTATAGCTGTTAATATAAGATTAATAATAGAAACACCTATAATATGTCCTGGATATATCATTTCTCCTATCATATAAATCATACAGAACAATGACGCTGAATGTCCACATAAACCATAATTATCAAAAAAGACATCTATCCCTGAATAATCAAAATTCTCAAGTGCCAGTCCCATTCTGTAATAATACTCTCCAGCATCCCATCTTTGTAAAAGATTCATAAATGGAATTCTGGATACACATATTATAACCATAACAATAAGCATTACTCTGTTTCTTTTTATCCACTCATACACCTTGTTATTATTGTAGTGTGAACACATATCTATCAAAGATATAACTAATACAAATGTGTAAATACCAAAACAAATAATTAACTTTTTTGAGAAATTTGACTCATAATTCCATTTATCATTATTAAATAAAACCGAAACTGCGATAAAAAGATAAAATGGTATCAATCCCATCGCAAGCTGTCCTATCATATTAACAAATATTTTAGATAATATGGTAAGCACAATAACAGCTGCTGTTATTGATAATAATATAATTAATGCTGCTTTTTTTCCCTGATACTGAATTATATTATTTCCAAAAAATAATCCTGTAATTAATAAAGCAAAGAAATATATTATAATTTCTTTTTTACATCCAATAATTTTTTTCATAAATCTCCAATTTAATTTACATTTTTACTTTTTAAAAGTTTTTCCATTTAACTTTATTAATTTTCTTCTTTAAATTATATCTTTGCACATCCAACAGCCATAATTATTAATATTTTAATAAGATTAACCACAACTAGAGCTATTGCCATTCCCCATAACCCTAATGCAATTGTCATAGGTATAGCTATCACAACAAACACTATAAGGAATAATATATTAATAACAAGCTGATACTTTTCGTCAGTAAATCTTAACAATATGACTGTTAATGTATTGGCAATGAAATAAAATACCTGTCCAAGATTAGCACACCACAAATATGGTTTAACAAGTTCAAATATATCTGCATACATTATTCTTACAAACACAAATGAAACGCCAAAACAGAATACATTAAGAATCAGGCTTCCAACCACACTTCCAAGACATAGCTTTACAAATGTGCTTTTCTTTATTCCACCTTCATACTTCGTGAGATGTCCTATTATAACACCATTAAGTGGTGTTGATATAAGTGAAACCATCTTTCCTATAAGTGTTGCAGCATAAAATATTGTTACTGATGTTCCTCCATCAATAGCCTGAAGTATTAATCTGTCAGCATTAAGAATAACAGCTGCTATAAGTTCTGTTCCAGATAGTATTAAAAGAGATCTCATATTATCCTTAAAATACTCACTCTTATGCAAAAAATCCCCTTTGTATATACTTCCAGTGATTATAACAAATCCAACTGCAAGACATTCACCACAAAGCATAGCAATAATCCATGAATGAGTAACAAAGAATAATCCTATACCTATAAGATATCCTACTGATATGAACAGATAAAATAAAAAGAATCTTTTATAATTAAGATTAAGTCTGAACTCAACATCAGAATAATACCTTAATACTGTCACCATCATAAGTATAAAATAACCAATTTCTGCTATTATGCTAAACTTATGAAGCCATACAAGACCACCAATAGAAACGAAAACTGATAAAACAGCTATAAGAAGCAGAAAAATATTATAGTCTCCATTACTATCCTGCCCTTTCATCCTTGTTACCATTCGTGAATAATTAGCTGCCGTACCAAAAGTTGAACCCATTATTGATATGAACGATATAAGAGTAAGAACAATTCCAAACTCATCTGTTCCTAACTGCTTACTTAAAAATGGATATAATGCAAGCTGTATTACTCCATTCATAACAATGAGTCCCATCATGCTGTACATAAAATCGCCTGTAATACCTTTTAGCTTTTCTGGTATTTTCATATACTCTCCATTCCGCAGGAATTTTAGTAAAATATTCCTGTCTGTCATTATATAATGTTAATGTATTAATTACACTAACCATAATCCCCTCAATATGAATATTTGATAATATTATTTAATAATTATATTGTTCATCTGGCTTTACATGCATAGGTACTCTTGTTTCTTCAGGTGGAAACTGCATATAATCACCATAACATTCCTTGAGTACTTTATCATATTCTACTGGACAGTTAAAGTAATCATCACCTACTTTAAGTGGTACCGTTTCTCTGTACCAGTCTTTTTCCACCCACTTCTTAAGTTCTGGCATAGGATAGTTACTGTAAAAATAATGCTTAGTATTTCCTTTAACAGACTGACTGATTCTAGAATACTTTTCCCTAAGCTTATCAAGCGACCTGTGTCTTCCTATAGCCGCAAAAAATCTGACACCAAGTCCAGTAATTGTTCCAAACTCAGAATAATCAATAGAATCCCTGTGACCCATACACTGACCATATATAAAAGTAAGTCGCATTCTTAATATTAACTGTTTTAACTTTGAATCATAGGCATTATCAAGTACAAAACAATCAAGTACCATCTTATCTTCATACTTTTTTTGAACATGTCCTTTTACTTTATCATAGCTTTGAAGAGGTATTGAGTCACCAAGATAAACAAGTCTTGTAGGAAAATCAAAGAAGCTGTCCTTTACAATATCTTTAACTTCAACAAGTTCAAAATCCTCTCCCCATGCTTCTTTAGGTATGGATTTAAGTTTATTATATTCTTCTCTGGTAAAAGCTACATCAATATCATCATCCCATGGTATAAAATCATGATGTCTTACCGCTCCTATAAGAGCACCTGAATCATAAAAATATGTAACTCCATATTCTTCACATACTGAATGCAATTTTCTCATAAGTATTCTGTTTATCTTATGTGCCTTTTCTAAGTTAGTCATAGTAATCCCCATTTCTGCGCTCATCTTTTATGCATATCAAATTTAAAACCTATTTATTATTTAGTATTATCTTCATCAAAATTAAGTCTCTCTTCCTCAACAACCAGCGGTCTGTTCATAAGTCTTTTATTCATGCTAAGTATATACTCACCCATAAGACCTATGAATATGAGCTGCATAGCTCCCAGGAAGCAGACAAGTATTATAAGAGGTGCCATACCTGCTGCAAATCTGTTCCAATACACAAGTTTAAGAACAAGATACACAATAGCAATTATAAGGCTTATAAAACCAATAAAAGCACCAACAAATGTTGCCAGTCTTAAACCAATCTTCGTGTAAGAAGTAAAGCTAAGCATAGCAGCATCATATAAAGTAAAGAAATTATTATGTGTCTTACCAGTTCTTCTCTGTGCCTGTGTATACTCAATCTCTGTCTTTTTAAAACCTAATTCACCAACTATTCCACGAATAAAAGGAATAGGATCCTTAAGGTCTCTTAATACCTTTACAAAAGACTTATCATACAGACCAAATCCTGTAAAATGTTCTATCTGCTCAACAGATGACATTTTCTTTATAAGCTTGTAATAGCATGAACGAAGGAAATACATAACTGGATTTTCCTTACTTGATGACTTAACAGCACATACTATCTTGTAACCTTCTTCCCACTTCTTAACAAGTCGTGGAATAACATCTATAGGATCCTGAAAATCAGCACATACGGGAATTGTACAATCGCCTGTTGTCTGCAATATTCCATAGTAAGGTGAATTAAACTGTCCAAAATTCTTTGCGTTAAATATAGCCTTTATCTTTGTATTATTCTCACATAACTGTCTTAACTTAACCCTCGTAGTATCTGTTGAATCATTATCAATAAATAATATCTCATAATCATACATTGGAAGATCTTTAGCAAACATATCAATCAACGCTTCACTTAATGGCACAACATTTTCTTCCTCATTATAGCAAGGTACCATTATACTTATCTTTTTCATAATATTCCTCATTTCTGCGTATGTTTTTTACCAACCTTTAATTCTGCATATGCTTTTTATACTAATCCTCATTACACAGGTATTTTACACTATTATTCCTCATCCATTAATGGAATAAACATTATTTTCTTAAGTTCTTCTCTAGGAAGGAATGGTGCTAAATCCTCAAGTGGAGGGCTTACAAGTGTTCCATCTTCTAATCTCTTTGTACTGCTCTTTGGCTCCCATACCTGCTTTGTATCTGTAAATATTTCGCAGAATAAAGGTCCATCTTCCTTAAGAACTTCATCAACTACATTCTTCATCTCTTCATTAGATGAAGCACTATAATATTTATAACCGAAAGCTTCTGCAATCTTTTTAAATTCAGGGAATGAAAGGTCATGCGATTCTGGACCTATTCCTATCTTACAATGTTCTTTAAAAAGATTATTCTGTGTAAGTCTTATTGAATGATATCCATTATTATTTATAAGGAATATCTTGATTGGAAGCTTGTTAGTTATGATTGTCTGGAGTTCCTGAAGATTCATCATAATACTTCCATCACCTTCAAGACATATAGTTGGTCTTCTCTTACCGCCTATGCATGTTCCTATTGCAGCTGGAAGTCCATAACCCATACTTGCAATGGCACTATTATTTGCCATTCTGCTTCCCTTCTGGATAACATACGCCTGATTTCCAACAACACAACATGCTCCGTTAGATACTGCAGTAAGGCTGTTTTCTGGCAGCTTACTGCTCATATATCTTACAAATGCATATACATTAGCAGTACATCCATTCTCTTCCCACTGTCTTGGCTGTACTACCGGATAATTCTTCTTCCATTTCTGTGTAGTAGCAAGCCATTCATCACTATGTGATACAGGTGCCATATCCTTTGCCTTACTCTCAAGCTTTGTAAGAAAATCCTTAGCGTCCGCCCACACAGGCATTTCTACATGAATAGTAGGCTTCTTTAACTCAGCTTTATCTATATCAACCATTATAACTTCAGCGGCTCTTGCCCATGTCTTCCAATTATATCCTGTCTGTCTTATAGATATTCTTGTACCTACAGCCAGAATAAGATCCGCATTCTGTATTGCCCAGTTTCCCGGTCTGTCTCCCATATTACCAGCTCTTCCACAGTAAAGAGGACTTTCATCTTCTATCAGATCTACTGCATTCCAATATGTTACTATCGGAATGTTAAGTTCATCAGCAACTTTTCTGAATACATCATAAGCACCTGAAAGTCTTATACCATAACCAGCATGAAAAACCGGTCTTTTAGCATTCTTAATCTTTTCAAGTACAGCATCTATTATATCCATTCCAACTTCTGGTGGTAGAAGCTTATCATCTTCTGCAGGATCATATCCCCTTAATTCATCTGTTTCTATAAAACCACCCTGGAAATTCACTGGAATATCTATCCAAACCGGACCTGGTCTTCCAGTTGTTGCCAGATGCCATGCCTTTTCAAGAACATATCTTATATCATTAGGATCCTCTATCATAGTTGCATACTTTGTCATATTGGATACAGATTTAACTATGTCATACTCCTGATCTCCCATAGCTCTTAAGGGGGTTTCTGTATACTGAAGCGCATATCTTGCAGTTGTGTCATAACGGACCTGACCACTTATTATAAACATAGGTATGGAATCAAGCCAGCCACCAACAACTCCAGTAAGTGCATTAGTTCCTCCCGGACCTGTAGTTACACATACAGCCGCTATTCTGTTATCAATTCTTGCATAAGCCTCTGCTGCTATAGCGCATGCCTGCTCATGATGGTTATAAGTAACTTTAAGGTTTTCATTGTGTCCCAGCGCATCATTAAGGTGCATAGCACCTCCACCAACTACAGAAAACACATCTGTTACTCCATGATTAACAAGGAATTCTGCAACATAATCTGCCAATCTTATTTTCATCCCGCACCTCCGTTATATAGAAAAAATATATCTTGTAACTAATCTATTTCATTTATCATTTTACAAACATTAAAATTTAAAGAAGCTAAGATTTTCATTATCACTTATCATAGGTTCTTCATTAAGTATCTGCTTAAGAGAACCTTCCAGCGTAGTAAGTTCCTCTTCTTCATATGCTCTTCTATCTATATATATTCCTGCAAACCCCTGTTCTTTAAGATATGAAACCATCTTATCTATAGGCATCGAACCAACATTTTTATTCCATTTATCTTCATCTCTTCCTTTAATAGAACCATAACTCCATTTAAGTGTTTTAGAATGAAGATAACCTATATACAAATGATAATCCCACATATCATTGACAGGTCCATATTCTGGATATTCATGATATGGCAGCTGATATATCATAGAGCCAGCTTCAACACTGTTTTCTATATTCTCAACAAAATTTTTATCACTTATATAGTTCATCTTATTAGTATCATATGCTGGTGTTGCAAGCTGAGGATATCCTTCCCATATGCTGAATAAACACATAAGTCCAAATATACAGCCGGTTAGAACAAGAGATATACGTTTTGCCCATGCCGAAACAACCTTTTTGTTATCTTTAATTACACGTATAAGCTCGTTAACAAGTAAGGCAACAGCTAATATACTAACATATTCTATAAATATAGAAATTCTGTTATAAGCTCTGAGCATCGGACTTACAAAGAATGCAAACATTGAACCAAGTCCACCTATCGTTCCTAATAGAACCATAGATATATTAAGTTCTGAAAGACAAGCTAATCTCTTCTTTAGCAGTGAATCTCTCTTTGTAAAAAGACAAAACATTAGAACTATGAAACCTATCATGCCTAATATTCCGAGATAAGCTGATGAATTCTCTGTTACAAGAAATGCATTATCATTATATATATCAATGTATTTATCATACCATCCATGACCATTTAATGGCATAAAAAGCTGTGCAATCTTTAATCCATATAATTCTGTCTGTTCAAAACCAGATCTGTCTACAGCAGCCGCATTGCTTCCATTCATTATATTATATATTTTACCTGGAAGTATGCTTAATACTACAAAAAAGCATACCATTATTACTGCTACAACGCCACGTAAACCCTGCTTGATTTTTCCTGTTTTGGCAAGCTTTGACACGGCTGTAACCATCAGTATAAAACATGTAAAAAACGGATAATATGCTATACCATTGTTAGCTATTAAAAATGTGAAAAACAATGCTACATAATTAATCTTTCTTTTAAAGAAATCTTTATCTAATGTTAATACGTCATCCCTCTCATATATCCATATACACAAAAGTATTGACAAAGGAACAAAATAACATTCTGTAAGAACTATATGTCCTATATTTCTAAACAGCATATAAGGTGATAACGCAAATACAGCTGAACTAAGTGATGCTACCCAACAGTTTATCTTTATATTTCTCATAACAAAATAAGATATTATTCCTGCTATAAAAAATATAGATAAATATGTCAGATTCATTGCTACTGCAGCATCCTTTGTAATTACAGCAAATATCTTCATAATAAAAAGTCCGGAATTATGCATCATGGAAGATGTGAAATCATAATATTGGACTGTATAAGGAGCACCAAGTCTGTCACATGTCAGATTCCAGAATTGTTCTGTAAACTGTTTAGCATTTACAATAACCCCCATATCATCTCCACCCATATAAAAAAGTGGTATATTAAGCTCACAGTTACTTAATTCCATCAGATGATACATCATGCCAAATATAATAATTATCATTAGTATAAAACTGGCATAATCCTGCCATTTTTCTTTAAAATAGCTAACAAACTTCTGTTTCATAGTTCACCTTTCTTATGCAGTAGTTTTTCCCACCTTTGCTATAATATCATCAAACTTCTTCATAATATCATCCCACTGGAAATAATCATCTACATACTTTCGTGCATTTTTACACATTATTTCATATACATCCGGATGTTCATATAAGTAATTGAGGCATCCTTCAAACTCAAAGAAATTCTTATAATATAAGCCTCCATTACTTTTAATGCAATGTCCTTTCAGCACATCACATATACCATTAACAATAACCGGCTTGGAAAGTGTCATAGCTTCAAGAACAGATATTGAAAGACTTTCAAACTTAGATGGTAACATAAGTGCTTTTGCACCACTTATACCATCAAACTTATCCTCATCTGTTACAAATCCCAGATTAATAATATCTGGATGCTTAGGAATATCACATACTGCTTTTCCCATAAGTACAAGTTTAAGGTCACTGTTTTTATTTCTCTTTTTATATTCCATAAAATATCTGAATAATCTAGGACAGTCTTTACCTTCATCTATTCTACCGACATAGATGATATAATTATCAAGATTATACTGGCTATATTTCTTTCTGAATCTGTCAGCGCTTACCTCAGATGGTACATCTACTCCAACTCCACATACTTCATATGGTACATCTTCATTGTGGAATATAGAATGAACAAGATCTTTCTCCTCATCTGTAAGGAAAACAAAAGCATCAGCCGCACCAAACACCTTCTTATACATATCAAAATGTATAAATGGTTCCTGATGTGCTGTTGGAATAAAGATTGCTTTATCCTTAATTCTTACTATACTCTTAACTGCTGTATAATAAAGATAAGTTACTACAATGATAGCTTCATATTCATCCTGATGTTCATCTACATATTCAACAAGCTGAGGACAATAAGGTCCCATATGTTCTATCCATCTGTCAGAAAGTTCTACAGGTGCATCCGGATTAGAAAGCATCTCAGAATCAAGTGCTGAGAATATCTTAGGAATTCTTTCGTGTTCTGTCTTAAACCTTCTTACAGTCACACCATTAATGTCTTCAACGCCTTCTTTATAATAATTAGACCACTTAACATACTCTACTGCACATGAAGTAAGAACTTCAACCTCATACTTAGCCTTAAGTCTTTCAGCTATCTCTCTTGAATATAACTCTGAACCACCATTAACTTCAAGTCCATATCTCTGGTTAATAATCGCTATCTTTTTCATAATAATCCTCATTTCTGCGTATGCTTTTGGCGCAAAGCCTGCGACACAATTTGCACACATATATGTCACAATAATCTTAATTATAATTCTAAGAAATCCATAAATTTCTTAAGTACTACATCCCATTTGAAATTATCAAGAACAAATTGTCTTCCCGAATGACCCATCTGCGATGCCGTCTGTGGATTATCTATATAGTAATTAAGACAACCCTCAAACTCAAAATAATTGTCAAAATACAAGCCAGAATTAGATTCTCTTGCAAAATCACTTGTTACATTGCACTGACTATGCACAAGTACGGGTCTTTCTGTCAGCCAGCTCTCCATAATAACTATAGAAAAGCTTTCATTCTTAGATGGCTGGCATAAACATATCGCACCAGCACATGCATCATACTTGTCCTGTATATCAACAAACCCCAGATCAATCACATCATTCTTAATAGTGTCTGGAATATTCACTTCACCGCCACCTATAAGAACCAACTTAATATCAGGAATCTTGTCCGAATTTCTTTTTTTATATTCCCCGAAATATCTGATAAGAGTATTAATATTTTTCGCTTCATCTTTTCTGCCTGCATAAATAATATATGGAGAATTGATCTTATATTTTTTTCTGAATCTATCAGCATCATATTCAAAGTCTGTCTCAATACCTATTCCTAATAGTAACTGATTAACGCCTCTTAAATCTAATATTTCATTGGCAAGCTCCTGCTCTGGTCTGGCATTAAATGCTATTCCCCTAAGATCCCTGAATGTTTCTCTGAAATGTCTGAAATAAGCATAAGCCTCATCATGAAGACATGGTATTAATATTGATTTAAATGGGCATGACTGAATTCCGTAATAAGTTGTTCCAAACATATAAGGAATAAAAACAAACCTGTGATAATCTTCACTATGTTCCCTGAGATAATCATACATATCCGGACTATTAACCATCTCCTTAAGGAACGTTGTTTCTTCTTCATAAGAAATAGTCTTTCCCTGCATTAACTTTGCATTAACGCTATGGAAATCTTTCATATTTCCTTTTCTTACTTTAAATCTTCTAACTGTTATTCCATCTATCTGTTCTGTTCCTTCTTTGAAATAATTCTCAGTCCAGTCAGATGCAAATTCCTTTACGCATGTTGTTATAACTTCAACCTCAACCCCTGCAGCATGCAGATGCTGGACAAGTCCTCTTAATTCCTGTTCTGCACCACCACGTATATCTTTATAATACCATGGAATAACAAATCCTATCTTCTTCATACTAATCCTCATTTCTGCGCATGCTTTTTGCGCATATCGAGCTTGTGTCAAACATGTACAGACACAAATCCTGAGTGTGATAAATAAGCTATCAAACTTATTTTTACACTATTTCCTGCTATTCTTATTAATGAAATCCCTGAGATATTTTTTAAACATTTCAGCTATATTATTATACTCAAAACTTTGTAATCTTTCATTCTGCCAGTTTACAAGCTGCTGTCTGAGATCCTTATCCCTGACAACCCTGTCTATACATCCTGCTACATACACAGGATTATTATCGTCTATAATCATTCCTTTATATCCCATAGTATCTGCTATTGCAGTTTTATCATATGCTATTATAGGAACCTTAAACTTCATCGCTTCTACCAATGGAACACAGAATCCCTCATGTTCACTCATACACAGAAAAACATCTGCTGTTTTATAATAAGCAAGTATCTGATTAAACTTGATATGGCCTGTAAACACAATTGCTTCTCCAAGACCTAGTTTCTTAGTATACTCTGTAAGTCTGATGTAATACGGATCATTCTCTTTATAGGAGCCTGCT
>OMGK01001522.1_pt1 | contig 12490 bp, 10 predicted proteins | sample 1645881 | NCBI WGS metagenome assembly OMGK01 (sample SAMN00849303, study PRJEB25192) | human gut metagenome
CCAAGGAAAAGAGAACCGGATTCCGCCGACTGATGCGTCATTGTAAGGACGGGAAGATCGACCGCATTGTGTGCAAGTCCATATCACGATTTGCCCGAAACACGGCTGACTTTATGAGTGCACTGGATGTCCTGCATGACTGCGGGGTAACGATTCTGTTCGAGAAAGAAAATCTGGATACGGCAGACCCGACCAGCGACTTCATCCTTACGACACTGGCAGCCATTGCACAGGAAGAAAGCCGCAGCATTTCCAGTAACATCCGGCTGGGGCAGAAGATGCGCTTTCCGAAGGGGGATGTTCCAAACAAGATCATGTACGGATACCGCTACAATGGGAAAATGGTTACCTCCGAGAGCGGATATGAGTATAAAGATATTGAGATCGTTGAGGAAGAAGCCAGGGTCGTCCGGCGTATTTTCCATGAAGTTGTGGAAGGGAAAGCCTATACGGAGATTGCAAGGGGACTGAACATGGACAAGATTCCGGCTCCTGTCACCGACGCAGTGAGAGTAAGAAAGAAAAAATCCAAGAAAGGGCAGTTAAACAGTGATCTGCTGGATGGATGGACAGGCGGGAATATCACGCGGATCGTCCGTGCCGAGCGGTACATGGGTGCAGTCCTTATCCAGAAGAAGTTCACATCGGATTACCTGACACATGAAGTCCGGGACAACAAAGGCGAAGTTCCTCAGTATTTTGTCCGGAACCATCATCCGGCAATCGTTGACGAGGACCTGTTTGAAAAGGCACAGGAAGTTGTAAAAGTAAACAGCGATTTATATAACAGGACAAGATCCGGCAAGAAGCCGAGAGCGTTTTCCCAAAGACTAATCTGCGGGGAGTGCGGCCGTTTTTTCCATGTGACAAACGGAAATGGGAACTATCCCATCTGGCGGTGCCCGACGAGCAGCCGGACGACAGGAAAACGTATCTGCCATGCAGAAAAAGTATACGAGGAACAGGTTGTCCGAGCCTTCCGTAAAGCAGTTCTGGAGCGGTTCCGGCTGACGCTTAAGCCCATCCATGACAACGTGGCTGTGGCAGACATCATGAGCGGCCGGTTCAAAGAGCAGTATGACAACTTCACCCCGGAAGCAGATTCTTTTGTAAGCCAGATGCTTGCACGGCTGGAGAGCATTCAGAAGCTGGATTTTATGGAACGCGACCGTGCTTTTTATAAAAAGCAGATAGCGGCCGCACACACCAGTGTGGAAAGCACCAGTAAGAAGATCCGGCTCCTGAAAAGTCAGGTGGATGTGATGCAGACCCGTCTGGAACTTCTCGGTGACGAGATGATCGACCCTGCTTCTATTGAGGAGAAGAAAAAGCTCATTGAGAAACTGGAGTGTGATATTCAGAAGGACACGGACACTGAGCAGAAACTGACCGAACAGCTCGACTATATGGAAGACTACTGGGAAGAACTGGAGGGCGACTATGAACGAAGGGAAAAGGCAATCGAGTGGATGAAGAACCTCCCGGCGGGGCGGGATGGTACGGTGGCCTTTCTGAATGAAGTGACCGAAGAACACTGCAAGGCATTCCTCCTCTCCATCACGATTCATTCACCGCTGAAGTTTACGGTACACTGGTTCGATGACACCAAGACCGAGGTAGAGATGGATTCCAATATCGAAGATTACCGCAATACCGCAAGCTATTATGACGGGCATACGATGCGCGACGGCAGCCAGCGGAAGAGGCATGTAAGATAAGACCAGTTGCAAGGCTGGAAGAAAGGAGCAGATTATGACAAGACAAAAAGTGGATGTGATCCCCGCCAGTGTGCGCTCGGTACAGAACGGCGGGCAGCTGAAAAGCCAGACCAACATCCGTGTGGCGGCTTACTGCCGTGTTTCCACCGGCGATGAGAGTCAGCAGACTTCCTACACGACACAGAAAGCATTCTACAAAGACCTCATCACCCGGAAGCCCGGCTGGATCTTTGCCGGCATCTACGCGGATGAAGCAAAATCTGGTACGAACCGGGAACATCGAGAGGAATTCAACCGCATGATAAAAGATGCGATGGATGGAAAGCTGGACTACATCGTTACAAAGTCCATTTCCCGATTTGCACGAAACACTATTGACTCCCTGACCTGTACCCGTGAGCTTCGGCAGCTGAAGCCGCCCGTGGGTATCTATTTCGAGAAAGAGAACATCGACACACTGGATGCCAAAGGTGAGCTGATCCTTACGATTCTTTCTGCACTGGCACAGGATGAGAGCCGTTCCATTTCCGATAACATCCGATGGAGCATCCAGAAGAAGTTCCAGTCTGGTGTCCCGCATATCAATCTGAAACGGATGCTGGGATATGAGCTTGGGGCAAATAAGCAGTGGGTCATCGTGCCGGAGCAGGCAGAGATCATCCGGTACATTTTTGACCGCTTCGTGAAAGGCCAGACGGCGAATAAGATCGCACTGGAGCTGAACCAGATGGAAAAGTTCACGGTCAACGGAAAGAAATGGAGTGCCGGCTCGATCCTGATCGTCCTGCGGAATGAGAAGTATGTGGGCGACATCGAGATGCAGAAGACCATCACCAAAGACTTCCTTACCCACCGTTCAAGCATCAACAAGGGCGAAGCACCCCGCTACTATGTGAAGAACCATCATGTGGGTATCATCGACCGTGTGACTTGGGACAAAGTGCAGACCATGCTGTTCGAGAAGCCGAGGGCAGACATGACGAAAGGCCCCGGCAAGAAAAAGGTAAAGAGCATTAAGGGTTCTCCGTTTGGAAACCTGCGCTGCGGTGCGATCCTGGAGAATGGGCCGGATGCCGGAAAACCCTGCGGGGAAGGATTCTTCCGTACAACCTACACGGGTGTGGCAAATGGTTACAGCGATGAGCGGAGTCTTAAGGCGACTGGTGAGGATACCGGAGAGTATCTGGAAAAATACACTTATTCGTATCCCGTTTGGCGGTGCAAGCGTAAGGTCGGGGAGCGGGACGGTGAGCCGCCGAAGAACGGTTCTCCCGACCAGAAAGCGTATTGCCGGAGCAAGAAAGGCTGCATGTCAGATGAGGAAAAGGAAGCTGCAAACAAGCGCTGCCCCTCAGAACGCTACCATGAGTGTGCGCTGGAGCAGAGTTTCATGGAACTGCTCTACAGCATGAAGCGTGATTTTGAACAACACGGAGATGCCTCCATGATCGTGGCGATGTTTGACAATGCCTATGAGCAGGCTGTCCGGCTGGCGAATAACAACAGCATCTCGGTGCAGAGGATGGCAACGGTGGAAAATCAGATCAAGGAGATGGAAGAACGCCTGCAGGATGCCATCAGCCATCAGGTGGCGGCGCTTCGGGAAGCTGCACTGGAACAGAACGTGGAACTGAATGAAGCCCTTTCCAACGGGGAGGTGACCATTGACGACATCGACCTGGACATCCGGAGCGGACTGACACCGGGAAGCATCGGAGTGAGCTTCTATGGGACGGAAACGGAGGAAGGCTCGGAAGCCCAGATTTATACAGAACTTGTGAACGACCTGCAGGAACGGCTGAAAACACTCCAACAGGAACGGCAGACGATCGAGGAGGAACAGGGTGTGCTGGCGATCATGAAAAAGAACTTTGAATACTTCCTTGCCTGCCTGAAAGAACTGCCGGATACCAATGCAGGCGGAATGCCGCTGAGAGTCAACGGTCTGGATGTACAGGGAACCCTGCTTCGGGATGTGGACGGAAATGCCATCGAAGGCCGGAAACGTGCCATCACCAGCGGAAAGCTCAAGCTGACTCCTGAGCGGATCGCAGAAGCACCAGATATGCTCCACTTTGAAAAAGGCATCTACTGTGCTTTTGTTGAGAGCGGGGTACTGCAGGGGGATGTGGCAACCTATAAGACAAACTTCGGTGTGACACTGACCTCAAAGGGCAACCGCAGAACGCTCGACAGCTTCATGGGCTATAAGCGGAGTGACATGGACGGCAATGTGGTCTATGTGGACGCTCCTTATAAGGTGTACGGATTCAGCATTCAGTACCGCAGATACCTGACAACTGCAGCGAAGCGCGAGAGGGAAGAAGCGGTGTGATGGAAGGAGACAGGACCCTGCCGGGTGTGGTTTTTGTGGCTGCATCAGGCAGGGCTTTTTTTGTTTTTAAGGTTTTATTGTGCTGCTATTTTGCCTGCTTTTTTGTCTGGCCTTTTTTACCCGTAAGGATTGCTATGTGCAGAATCCTGTTATATGTTGTGGGTGGCGAGAAATACACATACGACAGAAAATACACATAGCGAGGAGTGTTTGGAATGAAAGATGTAGCTGGGATGCTGGCAGAGAAATATGGTGCAACAGCTGATGAAATTGTGGCGGCCGGTGCTATGAAATTATATCTCCAGAGCATGGAGCCGGCAGAGGCACTGAGAAAGGTAAGGGCTGTGTATGAGCCAAAAGTGATCATGCTTGACAGTGGCGAAGGCGTGCCGGTACAAAGCAATATTGATGGTGCAAAGTACGCTGCGTTCATCGATGAGTCTGTGGTGTTTGCTGCTCAGAAGATGAGAGGGCGTGGGGATGCATTGGCAGAAATGGTTATGGAAAAGCTGAAAGCCGTGGATGGAAAATGTCTGATCAAGTGTGCCAGCGTGGAGTTCATGAGTTTTATCGAGGATGTATATAGGAGTTTGCGTCGGCGTGAATATTAATGGAAAAATTTACAGGTAATCATTTCCAAGGTATTGGATAGGGTTGTTTATTTTTTTTTTAGAAGAGCATGACCGCTTGAAATAAGCGTGTTTTGATGGTAAGATATTGATGGGGAGATTTATTCTTCACAACCTGAAAGAGGGTGATATCCGATGAATAAGTGTAGAGATTTGGATTTCGAGCGAAAGCATGAAGAAGATCTTCAAAGATTGCGAGGTTTTAGGCTTTTGGATGATGATTTCATGAGCAAAGTCTTTGAAGATATAAAGTGTGCAGAATTTTTGTTGCAGATTATTCTGAATCGAGACGATCTGAAAGTGAAAAAATCCAATAGCCAGTATAGCGTTAAAAATTTACAGGGAAAATCTGTGCGGTTGGATATTCTTGCAGTGGATAGGGAAAACCGTGTATACAATATTGAAATTCAGCGAAATGATAAAGGTGCTGGTGTTAAGCGAGCTAGGTATAACAGCGGTATAATCGATGCGAATGTTACTGAACCAGGCGAGCAGTATGAATACCTGAATGAAACTTATGTGATTTTCATCACAGAGAATGATGTTCTTAAAAGAGGACTTCCGATATATCATATTGACCGTATGATTAAAGAAACAGGAGAATCATTTGGTGACGAATCGCATATTATATATGTGAACTCTCAAATCAAAAATGAAACGGCACTTGGAAAACTGATGCATGACTTTTCTTGTACAAGTGCAAAAGATATGTATTATGAAGTATTAGCTAATCGAGTACAGTACTTCAAAGAAGATGAGAAAGGAGTGGCGGTTATGTGCAAGGTTATGGAAGACATGAGAAATGAAGCTGCAAGAGAAAACTCTCTGGAAACAGCCCGTAGCTTGCTGTTGATTGGAAAGCTAACTTATGAGGAAATAGCGCAAGCTACGAAACTCACAGTTGATGAGGTAAAAGAACTAGATGAGAGAAGAAGTGCATAATTGAAACTCATCGCCTACCGGTGCAGTGTGTAACTATTGATATGCTTTTTCCATTGATGGCAGAGAAAACCAGATGTCTAAAAAACTGAAAGAGTGAGCGAAGTGTGCAAGCAGATGGAAGATTTAAGAAATGAGAGTATTCTTGAGGGCATCGACATTGGCGACCTTAGAACGACAGTAAAGTATTATAAAAAGGGCAAGATTACCCTTGAAGAAGCTGCTGAGGACTTGAACATGACTGTGGAAGAATTTAAAGAGAAGATGAACCAAATTCCAGCAGAAGCAGTATAAAACATACCAGCCCACTGGCGCACTGTGTAGATTCCTACATGGTCCGCTGGTGGGCTTCTTTTTTTGTCCTTACCCGCATAAACCACAGACAGCACTTCGGTGTGTTCCAAAGTGCAGTTGTGGCTTATGCGGGCTTTTTTGTTATATGATCAACAAGTTATAAAATCAAACTCCTAAGCCGTATAAAATTGCTTTCATCTCCTTTACCATCCGGGTGAGAATCTCCTGCTCAATTGCATTACAGTCTAAAAGCAGACGGTGGATCTCGGAATCGGCAGTGGACGCGGAGTGCGCCAAACTGTCTACAAGAAGATCATCTGCTGAGATGTTAAGAATATTAGCAATGTCGACCAGAGTTTCAAGGCTGGGGCGGCTGATTGCCGCTTCAATCTGACTGATGTGTTTGCGAGATACATTCAATTTTTCGCAAAATTGTTCCTGAGTTAATCCGGATGCGTTACGGAAAGTGCTGATACGCTTTCCAAGTGCAGTATAATCTAATGCCATGTATGTTCCTCCTTATGTGTACCCGCATAAGGCTGTTACGATTATCCCGCAGAGAAAAATACATAGCAACTTGATTACAGGAATTCTAAGGCCGCAAAGGTCTACACCTCTATCTGTTATGTGGTCTAAGGCTGTTTTGCCACCTGTTGGGTGGCAAAAACGATGATGTGCCACCTGATGGGTGGCAGTCAAAACACCACACATACTCTATAATATAAATGTAGAAAAGACTGCACACAGAAAGGGACGATGATGACGAACAAAGAAGAAAAAGGAATTCTTACATTATACAGTGATGTACAGGCGACTTCTGTTCGTTGGCTGTGGTATCCATTCATAGCAGTTGGAAAGATCACATTGCTGCAAGGTGACCCCGGTGATGGCAAATCCACAATGATGATGCACCTGATAGCCGAGCTGTCTAAGGGAGGAACCTTGCCAGATGGTAAAACCATCGGAATGCCGCAAAGGGCTATTTACCAGTGCTCAGAAGATGGCATTTCAGATACCATTAAGCCTCGGCTTGAAAAATGTGGGGCAGATTGCAGAAATGTGGCCTTCATAAATGAAGAAACATACAGTGGCTTGACACTGGATGATGAGCGCATCCGGCAGGCTATTATAGAATTCCGGCCGCGGCTGGTAGTTATCGATCCGATCCAGGCATATCTTGGAAGTGATTCCGACCTCCAGATTGCAGGAAGAGCCAGAAGGCTGATGCAGCGTCTTGGCATGTGGGCATCTATGTATGACTGTGCCATTGTGCTGATCGGACACCTTAATAAAAAAGAGGGAACAAAGGGTCTTTACCGGAGCCTTGGCAGCATCGATGTTGTTGCCGCTGCCCGGAGCGTTCTACAAGTAGAACGGGATGCGGAAAAGTCAGATATCCGCATTGTGCGGCAGATAAAAAACAGTCTGGCTCCGTCAGATGGTGAAATCAAATTCTCGATAACAGCGGAGCAGGGCTTCAAATGGCTGGAGTGTGAAATTAAGCCAGATCCATCAGCGGAGCCGGAAACACCAGTTTTTGAGTCAAAATCTGAGAAGGCGGCGTATCTGATCAAGAAGCTGCTTTCCGGGGGTGACATGAGATCCAGAGAAATCTATATGCGGATGAGCGATGAAGGTATCAGCCGCAGGACAGCAGAAAATACAAAGAAAGAACTCGGCATCCGGAGTTATCGGAAGATGCGACAGTGGTACTGGAGCATGAAGCCGGAGGAATGAGAGGAAGCAAATGATAAGCAGTGGAGCAGAGGCGGCAGACCGCAAGCAGAGAATCAGAGACAGATATAAAGGCGTGGATACTTCTGAGTTGGAAGTTATCCCGGCAAAAACTGTGGAGGGGCTTGGAGAAAGCACCTCTATCCGTCGTGTTGCCGCATATGTCCGTGTTTCCACTGATAATGATGAACAGACTTCTTCGTATGAACTTCAGAAAAATTATTACACGGATTATATCAAGGCACAGCCGGGATGGGAATTCGTTGGAATCTATGATGATGAAGGCATCAGCGGTACATCATTGGAGCATCGTAAAGGAATGCAACAGCTGATCGAGGACTGTAAGGCCGGAAAGATTGACCTGATCCTCACAAAGTCCATCGCCCGATTCGCCAGAAACATTGTAGACTGCCTTTCCGTCATTGAAACACTGAAAAATCTTGACCCGCCCGTGGGTGTAAAATTTGAAGCGGACAACATCTACACACTGGACAGTAACGGGCGCATGATCCTGACGATTTTGGCATCCGTGGCAGAGGAAGAATCTCATTCCAAGTCTATCATTATGAACTGGTCCATTGACCGCAGGTTCAGCCGTGGACTGTTCCTTACGCCGGCCCTGCTCGGATATGACCAGGACGAGGATGGCAGCCTTGTGGTGAATCAGGACGAAGCACAGACGGTAAAGGTGATTTACTATCTGTACCTGAATGGATTTTCATTCACCGAGATTGCAGAACTCCTGACAGAATATGGCCGGAAGACAAAACTGGGGAATACGGAGTGGAATCCCGGCACTCTTGCAGGTGTCATTGCTAATGAACGCCATTGTGGGGATGTATTGGCAAGGAAGACCTTCACACCGAATTTCCTGACGCATAAATCAAAGAAAAACAATAACGACCGGACGCAGTACCGGCAGAGAGATCATCATGAGGCAATCGTGTCCAGGGAAGTCTATAATGCGGCAAATCATCTGCGGGCATCCCGAAGTTATACAAAGAAAAATCGCCCACTGCCAGTCCTGAGTGTGGTGGATGATGGAATCTTACGCGGATATGTGCCTTTTGATAAGGACTGGACCGGCTTTTCGGCAGAAGAATACCGGGAAGCATCTGAAAGCGTCATGCGGGAAAAACAGCAGGATACGGTAGAAGTCATGAACCGTTTAGACCTCAGCGGATATGAAGTTGTGCGGGCACAGTATTTTGCTACTTTACAGAATCCGGCTATGACGATCTCCAATGGCAAGTTGCGTTTTAATACAGCCTGCCTGAAAAAGTTTGAAGATGTGGAGTATGTAGAACTGCTCCTGAATTCGGTTGACCGCTGCATTGCCATTCGCCCATGCGAAAAGGATAATCCGAACGCAATCCGCTGGGGCAGACTGAAAGAGGGACGCTGGTGCGCCAGTACACTCGGATGCCGCGGTCTGGCAAAAGCCCTTTTTGACATGATGGAATGGGAAGAAGGTTTGAAATACCGTTTCCGTGGGCAGCTCGTGGGACAGAACGATGACAAGCTGATGCTGTTTGAACTGGATGAGCCGGAAATGGTTAAGGTGGAAGAAATTGTCCTGCCATCCAAGGAACAGGATGAAGAGGGAAAAACCGTCAAGCAGACGATCTATATCTTCCCGCCAGAATGGGCAGGTACTTTTGGAAAACCGATCACAAGTATTGCACAGGTTGGCATTTTGCAGCTGGAACATTATGCAGGAAACTGGGATGTGCTCCGGCCGGCAGCAGAGATAGAAGAAATGAATACTTTTACCGCAGATGGCCTGAATGCTCTGCTCCATGAAGCGGAAAAAATAATGGAAGGATGGACTGACACAGATGAATGAAAATACGAACGCCATGCCACCGGAAGAGCAGGCAGAAAATGATAGAGACGCAAGAGCGGAAGAATTAGAAAGTACATTTTCCTATGATGGATACCAGGTCGTGCGGAAGGAGCTGTTTGCACATCTCCGTGACCCCGCGATCGTGATCCGCAAGGACAGCATCACATTTAACACGGCCTGCATCACCGGGCTGGAAGATGTGGTTTATGTACACGTCATGTTCAACAGTGATTTGAAGCGTATTGTTGTACGCGGCTGTGATGAAAACGACAAGGACGCTCTGCGCTGGTGCATCGCCAAGCCAGATAAACGTAAAAGCCGGAAGATGACCTGCAAGCCTTTTTCAGAACTGGTGTATAAGGAAATGGGCTGGGATACCGAATGCCGGTATAAGATGCTTGGATACAGAATTTCATTTGAAGGGGAAACTCTGTATGTTTTTGACCTGCTTGTGCCGGAGATCTTCCATGAAGGCCAGAAGCGAAAAAATGAAACAGACCAGAAAAATGCGCAAGAGACAAAGCCTGCAAATACCAGAAAGGGATTTTACCCAGATGATATTGCAGGTACTTTTGGCGTACCTGTAGAAGAACATCTGAAAGAATCTGAAGTTAAGCAAATGGATGGCTATGTATCAGTGGGGATGCTGACGGGTAAGACCGTCCCCGACACCGGGCTTGATTAAAACGGCCACCAGGATTCCAAGGGGGAAGTGCGCCCATTTTTAAGGAGGGGAGAGTAGTGAACGAAAGAATATGGAACCAGCGGATGCTGGGTCTGACTTTTAATGTCGAGGATGGAAGGATCACAATCTTCCGCAGCACGTTGGAAGCATTAGGCTGGCCAACCCACTATCGCTTTCTGTACAACCGAGAGGCAAAACAGGTAGTTGTGCAGAACTGTACGGCTGAGGATGCAGGAGCTCATAAGACACCGAAGCTGACTGTGAGCAACAGCTGCGAGATCAAGTGCGTGGCGTTGGTGCGGATGATCTACCGGGACATGCGGTGGAACCGGAACAATACATATCGTCTGGAGGGGAAAAGCGTCCCCAGACAGCAACTTGTGAGTTTCGATCTGGACATTCCGTTTTTGGTGGAAAACGGGAAAGCTCTGGACGAAAATCCAAGCCCCACAAAGCCCCTGTGTGGCGAAGAATTGTCCGCTGCGGAAAGTTCCTCGGCCTCGCCAATTAAACGCGACAGTGGGGCGCTGTGAGGGGTGTGTGGCGAAGTCGGCAAAAGGCAGCCAATCGGGTCAGAATCCAGGATGCTTGCAAGGCAGCAAGGTGGAAGGTGACCGGGTGGGCAGGAGCTATACAGACAAGTCTACTCAACAAGTAAATAAAATCACTTTTGCACCTATGAACGTAAAAAATAAGTGATTAAGCTCACTTATGGCTATTGGAAATAAGTGATTTTGTTCACTTAGAAAAAGTGAGCTTTTTACGCCACCCGGAGTTTTGGGTGATGCTATCATTTGGTAAAAATAAGTGATTATAATCACTGAAAATCATTACAAACTGAAATAAGTGAGCTTAATCACTTATAAGGAAAAAAAGTGAATATTTTACGCTCTGATGTACTTTGAGGTCGTCGATTAGTCAATAATCGGCGGCTTCTTTTTTATGCCCGGAAAAGTGGGTATGTAGCGACATATGGCAATAAGTGAGCTTTATACGCCACCGTCGAGCAACTTCTCCGAACAAATTTGAGTGCAGAAATGTCTACTCAACAAACCGTATTGACGTAGCATCGTCGAAAAGAACCTGCTTCGCACACTAATTGGGTTGCTAAATTGGTAATGTTTCACAGCTGCATGAGATGAAAACGCCAAAATTTATGCAGAACGCTGAGCTTTTGACCCCTGTGGCACAAAATTGGCACATCTTTTTCAGAAGTTATGAGGAAATGGCGAAAAACAGGAGAAAACAACAAAAATCCATGAGTTTATCATTGACGTCTGAAACTGCTGTTACGTCATGCCAGGTAAGAGGTATGACAACCTGTATCCGAGCCGTATCATCGTTGGCACGGATAAAGTTTATACGCGTGATATTTTCCAGCGTGACTAATTAGCAGGAGTACAAAGATGAAAGTATGTTTAGTGGGATCGTCAGGTGGACACTTGACGCACTTATATATGCTGAAACCGTTTTGGCAGGATAAAGAGCGGTTTTGGGTTGTAGTACTTAGACCAAAGAAAATTGTATATCCTGTGTCTGATAAAGTTAAAATAGTTCAATTTACGGATGAAGGAAAACTGGCAACTATAAAACGTATAAAGAAACTGCATCGAGTTATGAAAGAGTCGGCGGCAGAAGTAGTGATTCCGTTTCTTCCAATTATTTCGTTATATACATTGATTGCAAATATTGGATTAAGGAAAAAAGTAATCATGTCTGAAAGAGCCGATCCGCGCGCTCAGTTCAAAAAAGCTTCGGATCACGCCGACGTTCTCTCCCTGATACCAATGGAGTTTTCCGGGATATCTTACGGCATATTCCTCCAGAATATCCTGTGTTCCATCTACCGAACCGTCGTCCCGGATCTGTATCTGAAAGGATGCCTTCGCATATTTCTCACAGTCCTGCTCCAGAAGCGAGTCGAGCTGCTCTCTGATATATTCGGCTCCATTATAGGTTGACATCAGTATTTGTAGTGTTTTCATTGATCTCCTCCATCACGGACTGATAAATCTCACGCATTTTGCGCTCTACCACCGGAAGAGCAAAGTCCCTGACTCTTCTGCGGTTCCAGCGTCCCATCTCACCTCGTCTCGTCTCGCGGTCTGTCTCACTTTTGCCGCCCCGTTCCGAAAACATACGGCGCACCTTCACGGCGTAATTCTCCGGCTCCCAGTCATCGACCAGATAACCGCCCTGCGTATGTTCCAGAAGATCAGTGATTCCGCGGATCCTTGTGGCGATCACCGGCAGTCCCACTGCCATTGCTTCCATTCTCGCTGCAAAATCATTTTGAAAATCTTCTCTCCA
>OMGK01001534.1_pt1 | contig 12407 bp, 9 predicted proteins | sample 1645881 | NCBI WGS metagenome assembly OMGK01 (sample SAMN00849303, study PRJEB25192) | human gut metagenome
TATATATCTAAGTTTTTAAAATCTTTTCTCATCTTACTTCAAAAGTTTAGCGTTGTATTCCTTTAATGTTTCCAGCACGTTGACACGGACATGGATAAAGTTCTCGATACCGGCAGCCTTCAAGTCGTCCATGCAAGCAGGAGCACCGGCTACGATAAACATGGCACGGCCATTCAGAGCCTTGAAGGCGGGAACAGCATATTCTGCATATTCATCATCACTTGAACACAATACCACGATGTCGGCCTTGGCAGCCATTGCAGCTTCTATACCTTCTTCTACGGTGGAGAAACCGAGGTTGTCTACAACTTCATATCCGGCACAAGCCAAGAAATTGCAAGAGTACTGTGCACGTGCTTGGCGCATGGCCAAATTACCGATAGTCAGCATAAACGCTTTCGGACGTTTGCCGGAAGCCTCTGTTTCGAGACGCAACGCTTCAAATTCACTGGCAGCACGGTCAAAGTTCAGTGTCGGAACATCTTTCTCGCACGTATGTCCGCCGCCGCAACAGCAAGTAGCCTCAACCGGTTTCTTATCCCCGGCCTTTTCATTGAAGTTGGGGAACTGGTTGGTACCCAGCAACACTTCCTTACGCTTGGCGACTGCAGCATGACGTGCCTTGTTGCTCTCGTTTACGGCAGCCTGCACTTTTCCGGCTTTCACGGAAGCATAGAAACCACCGTCTTCTTCTACAGCGAGGAAGAGGTCCCAAGCCTGCTTGGCAATAGAGACGGTCAAGTTCTCGATATAGTAAGAACCTGCAGCCGGGTCTATAACCTTATCGAAGTGCGATTCTTCTTTCAACAGCAATTGTTGGTTACGCGCCATACGCTCAGAGAATTCGTTAGGAGCATCATAAGTCTTGTCGAACGGAGTAACCGTCATTGAGTCAACACCAGCAAGGGCGGCACTCATCGCCTCAGTCTGCGTACGCAACAAGTTTACGTGTGCATCAAACAAAGTCAAGTTGAATGAAGAAGTTTCCGCATGAATCTTCATCTTGGCTGCACAGCGACACTCGTTATCCTTACCCTTGTTTTCGCAGTCGCGCAGACACTCAGGACTGTAAGAAGCCACAATATTAGCCCACAGCATACGTGCAGCGCGGAATTTGGCTATTTCAAGGAAGTAGTTGGAACTGATACCGAAATTAAACTTAATCTTCTTGGCTACCATTGCAGCCGGCAGACCGGCATCAACCAACTGATTCATATATTCATTACCCCAAGCCAAAGCGTAACCCAACTCCTGGAAAATATAAGAACCTGCATTGTTTAATGTCAACGCATTCACATTCAACACACGGTATTTCGGAAGGGAAGCGGTAGCCTCGAGCAGCGCCTTGGCTGTTGCCACCATATCACCTTTTTCTTTACCTTTGGCCAGCATCTTGTTGAAGTAGTCATAGTTGATGGAGCCCTGCAATTTCGTCAAGTCATAATCCTTTTTCTGGAAATAAGCGACAAGAAGTTCTGCAAGTTCCACCACATGCCCCTGGCAGGTAGAGAAATTCAACTCGACACATTCCGCGCAGATATCTTTCAACAAAGTTTCAATATACTCTGCGTTCAATTCCTTGGCCTTTACATGGAAAGAGAGTGAATCTACACCTTTATTCAAGATGTCCAACGCCTTGGCATTGGCCTCTTTGGGGCATTCCACTTTGATTTCCTGACGAACAAGCCATTCATTGTTGTCTTTCTTGGTACCTCTGAGATAAGGAAACTCGCCGGGAAGGGCATCTGTCGTCTTCAAACCTTCCAAGTCCTCCATACGGTAGAAAGGTTTCACCTTAAATCCTTCGTTTGTCTTCCAAACGAGCTTCTTCTCGAAATCCGCCCCTTTCAGGTCTGCGGTAACTTTCTCCATCCACTGCTCAGTGGAAACGGGAGAAAAGTCGGAGAAGAGTTTTTCTTTACTGTCTGCCATAGTTTATTTAAAATTTAAATAGATGAATACTATTCATTTTTGTCATCAAGAGACTTGCAAATATAAACAAATACTTAGAACAAAATCTTTTTTTAGAGAAAATTGCACTTACAGATGACTCCGTGTCCATACGGATTCAGCGTATTCACCGGAAGCATACTCTACTTTTGCAAAGTTGATATAGCAAAAAGTACCACAAAGCCTTTGCTACCTCCTTTTTATTAAGTAATTTTGCGCGAAATTTAAAAAACGACATATTAATAAGGTACTATGAATTGGTTAGAAAGCTTGCTATGGGACCCTTCATCTGTCGCTCACATCGTTTGTTTGTATGCATTCGTAATATCTGTGGGCGTATTGCTGGGTAAGATTAAGATTTTCGGGGTATCGTTGGGGGTTACATTCGTCCTCTTTGCGGGTATCCTGATGGGGCATTTTGGCTTCACGGGCGAAACACACATTTTGCATTTCATCCGCGAATTCGGTTTGATTTTATTTGTATTCTGTATCGGTCTGCAAGTCGGGCCTTCCTTCTTCTCTTCCTTTAAAAAAGGGGGGATGCGGCTGAACATGCTTGCTGTTGGTATCGTGTTGCTGAATATCGCAGTAGCATTGAGCATCTACTTCATTGACGGAGGGATAGACTTGCCAATGATAGTAGGTATTCTCTATGGTGCCGTAACCAATACTCCGGGTCTGGGTGCCGCACAAGAAGCCCTGAACCAAATAAACTATACGGGAGACCCCATCGCATTGGGATATGCCTGCGCCTATCCGCTTGGTGTGGTAGGTATCATAGGTTCCATCATAGCCATCCGTTATATCTGCCGGGTGAACCTCAAGAAAGAGGAGCAGGAACTCAATACGCAAGAAGCAGATGTAAAGCATCAGCCGCACATGCTTCACCTCGAAGTACGCAACGAATCAATTTCCGGAAAGACCCTGCTCCAGATAAAGGATTTCCTGGGACGTCCGTTTGTCTGTTCACGCATACGCCATGAGGGGCACGTCAGTATCCCCAACCATGAAACGGTATTCCACGTAGGAGACCAGCTCTTCATCGTATGCTCCGAAGAAGATGCCGAAGCGGTAGCTGCCTTTATCGGAAAAGAAATACATGTAGACTGGGAAAAGCAGGACACCCCAATGGTTTCCCGTCGTATCCTCGTCACTAAGTCCGAAATCAACGGTAAGAAGCTGGGAAGCCTCCACTTCCGCAGTATGTACGGTGTAAATGTAACCCGTATCAACCGCTCAGGTATGGACTTGTTTGCTGATCCCAATCTGGTACTTCAAGTAGGTGACCGCGTAATGGTGGTTGGCCAGCAAGATGCCGTAGAGCGTGTAGCCGGTGTATTGGGCAACCAGTTGAAACGTTTGGACACTCCGAATATCGTTACTATTTTCGTGGGAATCTTCCTAGGAATCCTGCTGGGAAGCCTCCCCATCGCATTCCCGGGTATGCCGACACCGGTTAAGTTAGGTCTTGCAGGTGGTCCGCTGGTAGTGGCAATCCTTATCGGACGTTTTGGTCACAAAATGCATCTTGTGACGTACACCACCATGAGCGCTAACTTGATGTTGCGTGAAATCGGTATTGTACTCTTCCTTGCCAGTGTAGGTATAGAAGCCGGTGAGCATTTTGTACAAACAGTAGTAGAAGGCAGCGGATTACTGTATGTAGGCTATGGATTCCTGATAACCGTCATCCCTTTGTTGATAATCGGCATGATAGCCCGTTTCTATTGCAAAGTGAACTACTTCACCCTGATGGGTTTAATAGCAGGTAGCAACACAGACCCTCCTGCATTGGCATACGCCAATCAGACATCAGGCAATGATGCTCCGGCAGTAGGTTACTCCACGGTATATCCATTGACAATGTTCCTGCGAATTCTGGCGGGACAGATGATACTGCTGACAATGATGTAGGAGGAAATTAAGGAATTAAAATTAAAGGCTGCGCAATGTTGGTTTAACCCAACTACGCAGCCTTTAATTTTAATTCCTTAAAGTCTTAGCTTCTTCTTGACGAACTCTTCTATAAAGTCCACCGTAGCCTCAATACCCAATACGGAAGAATCGATACACAAGTGGTATGTTTCGGCAGCTCCCCATTTTTTGTAGCTGTAGTAGTTATAGTATTCGGCACGCTTCTTGTCCGCTTTGTTCATCATCTCCTCCGCTTCACGCTCAGAAATGGAATACATTCGGCAAATACGCTTGATGCGCTCCTCATTGGAGCAGGAAATGAAGACATTGGCACAGCGTGGATGTTCTCGCAGAATGTAATCGGCACAACGCCCCACAAACAAGCAGGACTTCTCCTCCGCCAATCTGCGTATCACGTCACTCTGCACTTTGAACAGAGCATCATTACTCAGGCAATTCGTGGCCGGGATAGCCCCGTCACTGACAAAAGGGAAACGCATGCCGAAGAGCCCTCCAATAATACCTTGTGAAGCTTTCTCATCAGCTTTCTCAAAGAACTCACAACACAGTCCACTCTCTTCAGAAGCCAACCTAATCAGTTCCTTATCATAAAAGTCAATACCCAGACGGGCAGCCAGTTTCTCGCCTATCTCCCGTCCGCCACTGCCCAGTTGACGGCCTATATTGATTATAAAATTATTGCCCATACGCTTATTCATCTATTGGTTTGCAGATAGCAAATATAAATATTCTTACGGAATATCTGCAGAAAGTAGGAAGAAAAATTCAGAGCCTCTCCCCCGACCTATCCCTACAAGGGAGAGGTTCTGAATTTGCGGAATTGACAAACCAACATCACCAATGCTATCAAACTTGCAAGCAAATCGGATACCGGCATGCTGTACCACACTCCTGCCACTCCGAAGAACTGCGGCAGGATAAGCAGGCAAGGAAGCAGAATCAGCATCTGTCGGGTAAGGGAAAGGAATATCGCTTTGCCTGCCATGCCTATGCTCTGGAAAAAGTTGGAAGTCACCATCTGGAAACCGATAATCGGGAAGAACATTACCGTAATGCGCAGTCCCGTGACCGAAAGCTCTGTCAGTTCCGCATCCGATGTAAAGATGCCCACTACCAGGTCCGGCACCAGCATACCGACCAGAAAGCCGAAAGTGGTCACTGCCGTGGCATAGATTATCGTCAGTTTCAGCACCTTGTTCACCCGTCCGTACAGCTTCGCCCCGAAGTTATATCCGGCAATAGGCTGCATACCCTGATTCAGCCCCATCACAATCATCACTACAATGAAAACCAGACGGTTCACGATGCCGAAAGCCCCGATAGCCAAGTCGCCGCCATACTTCTTCAACCCCTGATTGATAATGATAACGATGAAGCAGGCTGCCAGGTTCATCAGGAAAGGAGACATGCCGATGGCGAGCGAATCGAATACAATCTTACGTTTCAGACGGAATATCCCCCGGTGGAAATGCAACAGCTCATCCTTATTGCTGAAAAGCTTGAACTGCCACGTCAAAGAGATGATTTGCGCCACAATGGTAGCGACGGCAGCACCACGTATGCCCCAGCCAAAACCATAGATAAACACCGGGTCGAGTATGGTATTGATAACCACCGTGGCTATAGTGGCGTACATCGCCTTCTGTGGATGCCCTGAAGAGCGCAGCACTGCATTCAGCCCCAGATAGAGGTGCGTAACGGCATTTCCCAAAAGGATAATCTGCATATAATCCCTCGCGTAGCCCACCGTCTGGTCACTGCCTCCGAAGAAATAGAGAATCGGGTCGAGAAAGAGCATGACAATGATGGTAAAGGCAATTCCCAGTACCATGTTCAGCACAAAAACATTGCCCAGCACACACTGTGCCGTGTCATAATCCTTCTGCCCCAGCTTGACGGAAATCAGTGTAGAAGCCCCCACTCCTACCAACGAACCGAACGCCGCAGCCAGATTCATCAACGGGAAAGTCAACGCCAATCCCGAAATAGCCATCGTCCCAACGCCGTGACCGATGAAGATACTGTCTACCATATTATATAAAGAGGATGCCGTCATTGCGATGATTGCCGGAACGGCATATTGCATCAAGAGTTTACCTATACTTTCCGTTCCCAACGCCGTGGGAGTCTTTTGTCCTGCCATATTATATACCTATTTCTTTTTAGCGGGTGCAAAGGTACTCTTTTTTTAAAACAGAACAGCAGAAAAAACACCTTAAACCTGCACACTATGCGGATGATTTATGCTATCTTTGCGGTTCAATGATAAATCATAAGATATGATTACCATAATCATACCGTATGATTGGCACATTCATACCGTATGAACCATGCCTGACCTACCGGTTGAGCCGGACACATAATAACAACAAGCCCCCATGGCATTCTATAAGAAAGTAAAACAGAAAGGCGACGACAAATGGCACCCAAGAGCCGTCACCAAAGGACATCCCTATACAACGGATGAAATAGCCCGATTATTGTCGGAAATGTCTACGGTAACCCCGGGAGATACCTATGCAGTATTAATGAATCTTGGTGAAGTGCTGGGCAAGCTGATGAGTTCGGGACACTCCGTAAAGTTCAAGGGCATCGGGACGTTCTACTACACCTGCCGTTCGGAAGGCACCGGGGTAGACACCCCAGAAGAAGTGAGTCCGGCGCAAATCACTGCGGTGCAGATACGCTTCATCCCCGAATACTACCGCGGGCAATGCGGACAAGTGACGGAACGCACCCTCCTCTCCCCGCACATCGAATGGGTGGATGCCGAAGGAGAGGGTTAATGTCACCCCCGTTCCCTATATTTCAAGGAAAAAGGTTCTCTATCTGAAAAATGTTTCGTACTTTTGTACCCAAATTGAGTGAAATATAGCGAAATGAACGTATTAGAACTAAGTGAACAAGAAATCATTCGTCGCAACAGCATGAATGAACTTCGCGCGATGGGCATTGAGCCTTATCCCGCAGCAGAGTATGTAACAAATGCTTTCTCTACCGATATTAAAGCTGAATTCAACGACGATGCAGAGCCTCACCAAGTGTCCGTTGCCGGACGTATCATGAGCCGCCGTATCATGGGTAAAGCATCTTTCATCGAATTGCAGGACTCCAAAGGACGCATCCAGGTATATATCACCCGCGATGACATCTGTCCGGACGAGGACAAGGAGATGTACAATACCGTGTTCAAACGTTTGCTCGATTTAGGCGACTTTATCGGCATTGAAGGATTCGTATTCCGTACCCAAATGGGCGAAATCAGCATCCATGCCAAGAAGCTGACCGTACTTGCAAAGAGTATCAAGCCCCTGCCTATCGTGAAATATAAGGACGGCGTGGCTTACGACTCTTTCGAAGACCCCGAACTCCGCTACCGCCAGCGTTATGTAGACCTTATCGTGAACGACGGCGTGAAAGAAAAATTCCTGAAGCGCGCCACCGTCATCAAGACCATGCGTGCTGTGCTGGATGAAGCCGGCTACACGGAAGTGGAGACGCCGATTCTTCAATCCATCCCCGGTGGAGCAAGCGCCCGTCCGTTCATCACCCACCATAACTCTCTGGATATAGACCTCTACCTGCGTATCGCCACCGAGCTTTACTTGAAGCGACTGATTGTGGGCGGATTCGAAGGTGTATATGAAATAGGCAAGAACTTCCGTAACGAGGGTATGGACAAGAACCATAACCCGGAATTCACTTGTATGGAGCTGTACGTGCAGTACAAGGACTACAACTGGATGATGAGTTTTACGGAGAAATTGCTGGAACGCATCTGTATCGCCGTAAACGGCTGCACAGAAACCGAGATAGACGGCAAGACCATTAGCTTCAAAGCTCCCTACCGCCGTCTGCCCATCCTGGAAGCCATCAAGGAAAAGACCGGATACGACCTCGAAGGCAAGAGCGAGGACGAAATCCGCCAGGTGTGCAAGGAACTGAATATGGAAATTGACGACACCATGGGCAAGGGCAAGCTGATTGATGAAATCTTCGGAGAATTCTGCGAAGGTACTTTCATACAGCCCACTTTCATCACCGACTATCCCGTAGAGATGAGCCCGCTGACCAAGATGCACCGCAGCAAGCCGGGACTGACCGAACGCTTCGAGCTGATGGTGAACGGCAAGGAACTTGCCAACGCTTACAGCGAGCTGAACGACCCGATAGACCAGGAAGAACGCTTCAAAGACCAACTCCGCTTGAGCGAAAAGGGAGACGACGAAGCGATGTTCATCGACCAGGACTTCCTGAAAGCATTGCAATACGGTATGCCTCCCACATCGGGCATCGGTATCGGCATCGACCGTCTGACCATGTTAATGACGGGCGAATCCTTTATCCAAGAAGTGCTTTTCTTCCCGCAGATGCGTCCGGAAAAGGTTATCCCCAAAGATGCTCCTGCACGATACACAGAGCTGGGCATCCCCGAAGACTGGGTGGCTGTAATCCAGAAAGCCGGCTACAACCTGGTGAGTGACATGAAAGATGTGAATCCGCAAAAACTCCACATGGACATCTGCGGTATCAACAAGAAATATAAATTGGAACTGGCAAACCCGACCGTAAACGAAGTTGCTGACTGGGTCGGAAGAATTAAGAATTAAAAATTAAAGAATTAAATAGGCAAGATTAAAGATAAGAGGAGGAGGAAGGTACTCCTTTCCCCTCTTTTAATTTTTAATTTTTAATTATTAATTTCGATATGAAACTACCCGGTAAGATAGCCATCATGGGCGGAGGAAGTTGGGCAACTGCCATTGCAAAAATGGTTCTGTCACAAGCGGAGTCTATAAATTGGTACATGCGACGCGATGACCGTATTGCCGACTTCAAACGGCTTGGTCATAACCCTGCCTACTTGACGGGCGTCAAGTTTGATACCAAGCGTATCAACTTCAACTCCAACATCAATGATGTCGTGAAAGAATCTGATACGCTCATCTTCGTTACACCTTCCCCTTATCTGAAGGTTCACTTGAAGAAACTGAAGACTAAGATTAAGGATAAATTCATCATCACTGCCATTAAAGGTATTGTGCCCGATGACAACTTGATTGTCTCGGAATATTTCACTAAGGAATATGGTGTCCCGGCTGAGAATATTGCTGTATTGGCAGGTCCCTGCCATGCGGAAGAAGTGGCTCTGGAACGCCTTTCTTATTTGACCATTGCTTGTCCCGACACCGACAAGGCTTGCACCATTGCCCGCAAACTGGCCAGTTCATTCATCAAGACCTCTGTCAGTAATGACGTTGCCGGCATTGAATACAGTTCGGTGCTGAAGAATGTATATGCCATTGCAGCCGGTATCTGCAGCGGTCTGAAATATGGCGACAACTTTCAGGCTGTGCTCATGTCCAATGCCATACAGGAAATGAACAGATTCCTGCAAACGGTACATCCGCTGAACAGAAACGTAAGTGATTCCGTTTATTTAGGTGACCTGCTGGTGACGGGATATTCCAATTTCAGCCGCAACCGCACATTCGGTACGATGATTGGCAAGGGATACTCCGTGAAAAGCGCGCAGATTGAGATGGAAATGATTGCTGAAGGATATTACGGTACAAAATGTATCAAGGAAATCAACAAGCATTATCATGTCAACATGCCTATTGTAGATGCAGTATACAACATTCTGTATGAGCGTATCTCGCCGACGATTGAAATCAAGCTGCTTACCGATTCATTCCGGTAAGCGCGAAAAAAGATAAAACGAAATACTGAATTTAAAACCTAGAATATTATGATTAGTTTGAACATTGAAAAGACTCTTGGATTCATCTCCAAAGAAAACGTTTTCGCCTATGAAGCCCAAGTAAAGGCTGCACAGGAAGCATTAGAGAATGGTACCGGTAAGGGCAACGACTTCTTAGGCTGGCTGCACCTCCCCTCTTCCATCACTAAAGAGCACCTGGCCGACCTAAAGGCTACCGCACAGACGTTGCGTGACAACTGCGAGGTAGTAGTAGTTGCCGGTATTGGCGGAAGTTACCTCGGTGCACGTGCGGTGATAGAGGCTTTGTCAAACAGCTTCACTTGGTTGCAAGACAAGAAAACGGCTCCGGTCATTCTGTATGCAGGACACAATATCGGTGAAGATTATCTATATGAACTCACCGAATACTTGAAAGACAAGAAATTCGGTGTTATCAACATCTCCAAATCCGGTACTACCACTGAAACGGCCTTGGCGTTCCGTCTGTTGAAAAAGCAATGCGAAGACCAACGCGGCAAGGATATGGCAAAGAAGGTTATCGTTGCCATCACCGATGCCAAAAAGGGCGCTGCCCGCGTAACGGCCGACAACGAAGGCTACAAATCCTTCATCATCCCCGATAACGTGGGCGGACGTTTCTCCGTACTGACTCCGGTAGGCTTGCTGCCCATCGCAATAGCAGGTTTCGACATTGAGAAACTGGTTGCAGGTGCAGTTGCCATGGAAAAGGCTTGTGGAAAAGATGTTCCGTTTGCAGAAAATCCTGCTGCCATCTATGCAGCTACGCGTAACGAGCTCTACAAGAACGGTAAGAAAATTGAAATCCTTGTAAACTACAATCCCAAACTGCACTACGTAAGCGAATGGTGGAAGCAGCTTTATGGTGAATCCGAAGGTAAGGAAAACAAGGGTATCTTCCCTGCTGCCGTAGATTTCTCCACCGACCTGCACTCCATGGGACAATGGATTCAGGAAGGCGAACGTACCATCTACGAAACTGTCATCTCCGTGGAGAAGACACAGTACTCCCTGCAAGTACCTTCGGACGAAGCCAACCTCGACGGACTGAACTTCCTGGCAGGTAAGCACGTGGACGAAGTGAACAAGATGGCTGAATTGGGCACACAGCTTGCCCACGTTGACGGCGGCGTACCCAACATGCGCATCGTTATCCCTGCACTGAATGAAGAAAGCATCGGAGGTCTGCTCTACTTCTTCGAAATAGCTTGCGGTATCAGCGGTTATATTTTGGGAGTCAATCCGTTCAACCAACCGGGTGTGGAAGCATATAAGAAGAATATGTTTGCATTGCTGAACAAGCCCGGCTACGAAGAAGAGTCCAAAGCTATCCAGGCAAGACTTTGATAAATTAAGAATTGAGAGTTGAGAATTGAGAAATGGCTGCACAACAAGTGCGAAGAGAACCGTTCCCCGATTCTCAACTCTCTATTTATCTACCCCGCATTTTTAAATTTTCAATCCCCAATCTACCAAGTGTTCGAAAACTCTATCGCCCGTTATCTGGAAAAGCACGGGCACCCCTACATCCAACTGAAAGCCGTTCTTTTTGACATGGACGGTGTGTTATTCAACTCCATGCCCTACCATGCCGATGCCTGGCATAAAGTAATGGAACGTCATGGCCTGCACTTGAGCTGTGAAGAGGCATACATGCACGAGGGACGTACCGGAGCCTCCACCATCAACATCGTTTATCAACGCCAGTATGGCAAGGATGCCACTCCCGAGATGATAGAAAGCATCTATGCAGAGAAAAGCGCCGAATTCAGTACCCACCCGGAACCGGAACGTATGCCGGGTGCTTGGGAAGTGCTGCAAAAGGTAAAAGCGGCAGGACTTATTCCGGTACTTGTCACCGGTTCGGGCCAACACTCCCTGCTGTTTGATCCGCGTCATGAAATGCTTCGGCGCGTTCCCTTTCGGAAATACTACAGCTTCCCCGCAGAGTGCGCCCACCTTAGTGCCTCCGATATAAAAGACGTCACAGATCCGTGCGATATCCGGCAGGGTCATATCCGCCTCCGGGCTCATGAGACCGTAGCCCAGACGCGCGCCGTCCAGATACAGCGGCATCTCATAGGCATGACATACCTCCGCGATGGCCTCCAGTTCAGCTTTGCTATAGAGCGTACCGTACTCCGTCGGCCAGGACACATACACCATCCCCGGAAATACCATATGCTCATGATTGCCATCCTCAAAAAATGTTTCCAGGTAAGTCTTTAATTCTCCCGCATCAATCTTTCCCTGATGCTGTGGCAAAGTCAGTACCTTATGTCCGGTATTCTCGATGGCTCCTGCTTCATGAACGCTCACATGACCTGTCTCTGCTGCTACCACGCCCTCGTAGGACTGCAGCATGGACGCAATCACTACCGCATTGGTCTGGGTACCACCCACCAGAAATTCTACGATTGCTTCCGGGCACTCGGTGGCTTCTCGGATCTTTCTTCTTGCATTCTGACAATACACATCTGTCCCGTAACCCGACAGCGGCTCCATATTCGTCTCTGTTAATCTCTGTATAATCCGCGGATGCGCTCCCGCTGAATAATCGTTCTCAAATGAAATCATAATAGAAACCTCCTCTGCAAATATGTTGACTCACTTGCACTCATTATGCTGTGAATATTTCAATTCACAGCCGGCATTCGCCGTTCGTCAATCATACACGTATGTTGACTCACTTGCGCTCATTATATCACGAATTATCCTGCTTATCCCATTTTATCTTTAATTTTTACTATAATTTTGCCGCCAAAAGCTATCGCCTTCC
>OMGK01001537.1_pt1 | contig 12373 bp, 9 predicted proteins | sample 1645881 | NCBI WGS metagenome assembly OMGK01 (sample SAMN00849303, study PRJEB25192) | human gut metagenome
CCGCACCGGTCACAAACGGTGCAGCCATAGATGTCCCTGTTTTTGAAGTGTAGCCTCCGGTGTTTGAACATGAAATAATGTCCACACCGGGCGCAATTATATCAGGCTTTATGCTGTCAAAGGCCCAGGTATAGCCTCGGCCGGAAAAGGCAGCTGTGCGGTTTGTGCGGCTGTCATAGGCTCCGACAGAGATGACATTTTGTGAGGTCGAGGGGATGGTCAGGGTGATATCGGGTGATGCATTGATAAATGAGGTCTGTGCATTGCGCAGAGCACCTGACGGCAGCCATATATCCCATGAACCGTCCTTTACAGATATGGGCACAAGCGATATTTTCCAGATGCCGGGTGAGATGTATTCTGCTCCCATGAGTTCAATGAATATTTCCTGAAAGGGAGAGTAGGGTGAGGGACCGCCGCCTGTTATATATATGTCTGTCCCATCGAGCCGGTATCTGTATGTAAAGCCTTTTGCCTGATTGGTAATTGTATCTGGAATCTCCAGCATATCATTATTTGGGGCGGTAATTTGCAGCTGTATCTCATCCCAGTATTTCTTCCATAAATCTATGGAAAGAGATGGCTCAGGATAGCCTATCGCAAGCTCTGCATCGGCAGGGTATGATCTGCCGTTTGCATGACCAAAGCCGGCTCCGTCGTTACCTGAGCCGACAGAGACCGCGCAGCGGTAGTTTTCTGCTATATAGTCCAGGTATGTTTCAAGCAGTGAGGTACCGCTGTGCGAGCCGTTACTTGTGCCAAAGCTTAGGTTTATGGCTATAGGCATATTCATATCGATGGATTTTCTTATGCAAAAGTCGACTGCCAGCATAATCTGTGTGGTTGTGGGAAAGCTGGCACCGCCTGAGGTTTTGAGTTTTACGATTATAAGAGTGCTTTCATAAGCAACACCGCGGTATTTTGTGTTTTGTTCATTATCATTACCATTTCCGTTTCCGGCAGCGATTCCTGCCACATGAGTGCCGTGCCCGGATATGTCGATGCTTGGGCAGATGCGCTGCATTTCTAAGCTGTTTTCTGCATTTATGGCTTTGGTGATTGTATCGCGGTCATATAAGGTGCCGAAAGGGATGATATCACTGCGTGAGGAATCATCGGAAACAGTCTGGTCCCACAGATAGGCGATTCTGCTTACACCATCCTGTATAAAAGCCGGATGGGCATAGTAAATTCCGGAGTCGATAATGCCTATGAGCACGCCTTTTCCGGTCAGATTATATGGATTGGTGTGTACGGGAGTGATGCATGAGGCCTGCGAGCCCTCGTATACATCGTAGTTAAACTGCTTTGGCTTTTCCATATATATGATTTCATCGCACAGGGCGACGGTATTTACAAGGGATTTTTCAATTACAAGCACCGCATAGTTTCCAAGTAGCTTTGTGATGAGTACAGAAGGATATTTTTCTTTTATTTTTTCGATGTCACCGACATATTTTACTATCACTTCCCAACTGTCACTCTCCGGCAGATAGCCGCTTGAAAGCCCTCCCTCTTTACCAAGCTCATAAGGGGTGGACAGCAGGGCGGCGGACAGCTGTGGAGAAATTTTCTCACTAAATGCTATTTCCATACTAACCTCCATTTTTTATTAGTAAAATATTAAAAAAATCTTAAAAGACAGATGCAATATATATTTGGTATGATTAATTCATAATCAATCAATTAATTATAAGAAACCGGGAGGTCGAAATGAGTAAAAAGAAAAAGATTATCATTTCAGTGATTGCAGTTGTGCTGATTATAGCAGTTATTGTGTCAGCTGTTGTCATTGCAATGACAAAGGGAAAGAATGCAAAAAAGTCATCGGGGGTGTATGCAAACAAGGTCTCTGATGTCATGTATCAGGCGGGAAGCACTGACAGGTACAGCGGTGTCGTGGAAGCAGCCGACAGCATGGATATCAAGGCTGATAGTGAGAAAAAAGTAAAGGATATTCTCGTGTCAGAGGGTGATGAGGTACAGGTGGGTACACCTCTTTTTACCTATGATACAAAGGATCTTGCTGCGAAAAAGGAAAGTGCCACGCTTGAGCTTGAGAGCTTAAACAATACGCTTTCCGGCTATGATGCCCAGATAGAGCAGCTCAACAAGGAAAAGAAGGAAGCGTCAAAGGATCAGCAGCTTGACTATACACTGCAGATTCAGCAGGTGCAGACACAGCAGAAGCAGACACAGTACGATGTTGCCACGAAGAAGGCAGAGATAGAAAAGTACGATGAGAGCATCAAAAATGCCACTGTAAATAGCACAATGGTCGGTGTTGTTAAGAAAATCAATGAGAATCAGAGTGCAGACACAGCAGATTCTGCATTTATGACAATTGTTGCCACCGGCGATTACAGGGTAAAGGGCACAATCGATGAGCAGAGCTTTTTAAACAGCGGACTGGCAGAGGGGCAGGCAGTTATCGTACGCTCAAGAGTTGATGAGTCAAAGACCTGGCAGGGTACCATCAGCAAGGTTGACACTGAGAATCCTCAGACTGATAACAGCAATTCAGGCATGTATGATGATGGAAACAGCGAGCAGAAGGCCTCAAAGTACAACTTCTATGTGCAGCTTACAGGCACAGGCGATATGCTTTTAGGACAGCATGTATATGTGGAGCCGGATTTTGGACAGACACAGGTGAAGGAAGGCATATGGATTGATGAGAGCTACGTTGTAAAGGATGGCGATGATGCATATGTCTGGACACTTAATAAAAAGGATAAGCTTGAGAAGACAAAGGTTGAGCTTGGAGACTATGACGAGAATCTCATGATGTATGAAATCAAATCAGGGCTTTCAAAGGATGACTACATAGTGTGGGCATCGGATGACCTTTATGAGGGTGAGCCGGCACAGACATGGGAAGAGTACATTGAAAATGGCGGCGGTGAAGACACAGTCTATGATAATATGGGTACAGAAGCTCTTGATGACCAGATGCTTGAGGGCACTGAGGGCGGTCCGGTTGATGATGGCACAATGGACGAAGGTGCTGCAGATGCCACCGGTTCAGGTGACGCGGAGGTACAGTAGATGATTCTAGAACTCCAGCATATTTACAAAAACTACGACCAGGATAAGCTTGTGGTGCCGGTTTTAAAGGATGTTTCACTCCAGATTGAGGAGGGAGAGTACGTGGCAATCATGGGGCCGTCGGGCTCCGGCAAGACCACTCTCATGAATATTGTGGGATGTCTTGATCTGCCAACATCGGGCACATATATACTTGACGGCAGACAAGTCAGTGAGCTCAAGGAAAAGGAGCTTACGAGAGTCAGACGGGATACAATAGGATTTGTATTCCAGAATTTCCAGCTCATGCCGCGTGAGAGCGCACTGGACAATGTATGCCTGCCACTCATATATGCCGGTGTGAGCAAAAAGGACAGAAGGCAGATGGGGATGGAGGCATTGGAGCGCGTAGGGCTTTCAGACAGGGCATATTTTAAGCCAACACAGCTTTCAGGAGGACAGAAGCAGCGAGTGGCGATAGCGAGAGCTATGGTAAATCATCCAAAGCTTCTGCTTGCGGATGAGCCTACGGGAGCACTTGACTCAAAGTCAGGCAGGCAGGTGCTTGAGCTCTTTGAGAGCCTTAATGAGTCCGGCGTGACGGTTGTCATGATCACACACGACAGAAAGGTTGCAAAGCAGGCAAAGCGCATTGTCCATATCATAGATGGTGAGATAACAGAGGAAGGACAGGAGGCAGGTAATGAAAAAGAAAAAGAGAATTAAGATCATTATAATAGCTGTCCTTGTAGTTGCAGTTGTAGCGGGAAGCATCACAGGAGTGGTTTATTACAGGAACTCCAAGGGGCTTGCTTCCGTCATGAGTGTTTCAATGATCAGCACGACAAACGACAGCACATCCATGACCAGTGAGGGAATGGTGTGTGACGATGCATGTCAGACAATCAATTTAAAGGATGGACAGAAGGTGACAGAGGTTTATGTCACAAAGGATCAGCAGGTAAAGGCCGGGGATAAGCTCCTTGCATATGATGTGACGAGTCTTTCACTCTCGGTTGAGATGAAGCAGCTTGAGATACAGAGTCTTGAGAACCAGCTTGTATCGGAAAAGCAGAAGCTTGATAAGCTAAAGAATACTAAGCCGGTTGCAAAGCAGCCTGAGACTCCTGTTACACCTGAGCCACAGCCTGACACACAGCCGGCTGCACCTGAGCAAAAGCCTGATGAACAGCATGATGTGATATCGGATTTGTCAGAGGCTAAGGGAAGCGGTACAGAGGTCGATCCTTATGTATTTACATGCACAGAGGCTTCATATGTAGCCGGATCGCTTTTGAATACACTTGCTGATAAGAGTGCGGTAGCCCGGTTTGTAATAGGAGATGCTAACGCGCCTGATATGGAGCTTATCGTAAGAGGAGATAAGCTTGGCAGCTATGATGACAGCGATGAGATAAAGCTTTTCCTTGCAGGTTCAATTACAGCAGGAAATGCTTCTGCTGATACAGCAGTAAATGAGCCGTCAGATGCCGCAGCAGACAATGCCACAGAACAGGCCACACAGACAGAAGCTGATACCGCAGCAGAAGAAAAGACATACACAGCAGATGAGCTTAAGGATGCCATAAAGGAGCAGACAAGAAGTGTTGCAGATGTTGATTTACAAAAGAGAATTGCACAGGCTGATTTAAAGGAACTGCAGAGCGAGCTTGAGGATGGCGTGGTATATGCAAAGAAGGATGGAATTGTGACAACAGTTTGCGATCCTGCCAATCCACCTCAGGACGGTACACCGTTCCTGCAGCTTTCAGGAGCCTCAGGACTGTATATCAGCGGAACAATCGGTGAGCTGGATCTGGATACAGTAAAGGTAGGGCAGAGCGTATCAGCAGTCAACTACATGACAGGTGATACCTATGAGGGCACGATATCAGAGATAAGCAATGTGCCGTCAGACAGTGTTAACTACTATGGAGACAGCAATCCAAACTCATCATTCTATGAGTACACTGCATACATTGAGAATCCGCAGAATCTCAAAAAGGGCGATTCGCTGCAGCTTACTATAGATACGTCATCAGAGGGATCTGACAGTGGTCTTTATATCGACAAGTCATATGTCAGAACAGAGAATGGACAGTCATATATATACAAGGATGACAACGGAAAGCTCAAAAAGCAGTCTGTCAAAACAGGCAAGTCGCTCTGGGGCTCATATGTGGAGATAAAGTCAGGCCTGACAAATGATGACTATATCGCATTCCCGTATGGAGTCAGAGAAGGCGAGAAAACCAAGGTGTCCGAAGATGGTATGTATTAGTTTAGCAGGGAGGATTAAAGATGCTTGAAAATATTAGATTGTCCTTTAGGGGAATCTGGTCACATAAGATGCGTTCGTTTCTGACCATGCTTGGAATCATCATCGGAATTGCAGCAATTATTGCGATTGTTTCCACAATTCAGGGCACAAACGAACAGATAGAAAAGAACCTTATAGGTTCAGGAAGTAATAACGTAAAGGTCACACTGCAGAAGGATGGTTATGATATGGATCTGTCATATGATTCGGCACCAGCAGGAGTGACAGAGGTATCGGCTGCCACACTTGACAGCATAAAGGAGCTCGACCATGTGCAAAATGCAGCACTTTACCGCACAAGACAGGCTTACAATGCAGTCTATTATCTGAACACGGCGCTTTCAGGCGGCAATATAACAGGTGTCGATGACGGATATTTCAACACAGCAAGCTATGTAGTCATGAAGGGCAGAGGCTTCTCAAAGAATGACTATGCAAAGGCCCGCAGGGTGGCTCTTATCGACGAGAGCGTGGAGAGCAGCCTGTTTTCAGGAGAGAGCGCGCTCGGCAAGACAGTAGAGATACAGGGATATCCGTTTACAGTAGTCGGTGTAGTCACGGAAAAGGACAGCTATGACCTGGTAATAAATTCAATGGATGATTACTATATGTATGCCTATGATGACAGCCAGGGCAATGTATTTGTGCCAAGCGGCACATGGCCTGTCATATTTGGCTATGATGAGCCGCAGAACCTTTTGCTTAAGGCAGACAGTACGGGTACCATGACTACAGTGGGAAAGGCAGCTGAGGAGATACTTAACAGCAGCTTAAATGTCACAGACGGCTCTGATGTGACTTACAAGGCACAGGATTTACAGGAGCAGGCAAAGCAGATACAGCAGCTCAGCCAGTCAACCAACATGATGCTCATCTGGATTGCCGGAATATCACTGCTCGTCGGCGGTATCGGCGTCATGAATATCATGCTTGTGTCAGTCACAGAGCGTACCTCAGAGATAGGACTTAAAAAAGCAATCGGAGCAGGAAAGGGAGCAATCCTTGGTCAGTTCCTCACAGAGGCTGTTGTGCTCACAAGTCTTGGAGGCTTGGTGGGAGTGCTGGTCGGAGTGATACTCTCGAAGGTCATTTCAATGCTAAACGGCACGCCGACAGCGATAAGCCCGGCAGCAGCTATACTTGCGGTGCTTTTTTCGATGGCAATCGGAATCATATTCGGTATGCTTCCGTCATACAAGGCAGCGAACCTAAACCCGATTGATGCTCTGCGCCATGAGTAATTTTATTGAAACAGCTGCTATTGTGAAAAAAATAACAATTCTTTGTATTTTGATGAATACAAGGGTAGAAAAATTTTAAAAAATTTTGTAGAATGTTCCTAGTAGATAAATACTAGGAGCATTTTTTTAGAGGAATCAGGTCATGTGATATGGGAAGTGTCACATGATGTAATGATTCTTCTAAGTATGTAATTTATTAGGTAACAAAATATACATTATTTTAAGGAAAAGGAGATAATATGTACGCTGACGAAAACGTAATCAAAATCAAACATGCAGTTTTGCTTGAGGTCGCAAAGGCTGCATTTGCAGGTAACCTCGATGAGATCAGAGATGACATCCCATTTACACTGATTCCGGGACCGACACCTCAGTTCCGTTGCTGTATCTACAAGGAGAGAGAGATCATCCGTCAACGTGTCAGACTTGCAGAGGGTAAAGCACCAAGCGCGAACGATGATGGCAATATCATCCAGGTAATCAGCTCAGCATGTGAGGATTGCCCGATTTCAAGCTACACAGTTACTGAGAACTGTCAGAACTGTCTTGGCAAGGCTTGTATCAATGCATGTAAGTTCGGAGCAATTGAGGCAGGACGTCTCCGCTCACATATCGACCCACAGAAGTGTAAGGAGTGTGGACGCTGTGCACAGGCATGTCCTTACAACGCTATCGCTCATTTAAAGAGACCATGTAAGTTCTCTTGCCCTGTAAATGCCATTACATACAATGAGTACGGTATTTCAGTGATTGATGAGAGCAAATGTATCAGATGTGGTAAGTGTATCCACAGCTGTCCATTCGGAGCTATCGGATCAAAGACATACATCGTAGATGTAATCGATGCAATCAAGTCAGAGAACAAGCATGTATACGCTATGGTTGCACCGGCAGCAGAGGGACAGTTTGGAGTAAACATCACTATGAACAGCTGGAAGAAGGCCATGCAGGCAGTTGGCTTCAACGGTTTTGTTGAGGTAGCACTCGGAGGAGATATGACAGCAGCATACGAGGCTGATGAGTGGCTTGAGGCATACGAGGCAGGAGAGAAGAAGGTTACATCATGCTGTCCTGGATTTGTAAATATGGTTAGAAAGCACTATCCTGAGCTTGCTGACAAGATTTCTACAACTGTTTCACCAATGTGTGCAGTATCAAGAATGATCAAGGCAAAGGATCCTGATGCAGTTACAGTATTCATCGGACCATGTGTTGCCAAGAAGTCAGAGGTACATGATCAGAAGATAGAGGGCAATGCAGACTATGTACTTACCTTCAGTGAGATTCGTGCTATTATGAAGGCAAAGGGAGTACAGCTTGAGGCTGATGACACCTCATACCAGGAGGGCTCAGTATACGGTAAGCGTTTCGCAAACTCAGGCGGAGTTACAGCAGCCGTAATCGAGAGCATGAAGGAAAAGGGAGAGGATGTTGATTGCAAGGTTTGCAAGGCAAACGGAGCAGCAGAGTGTAAGAAGGCACTTCTGCTCATGAAGGCAGGCAAGCTTCCTGAGAACTTCATCGAGGGAATGGCATGTGAAGGCGGCTGTGTAGGCGGACCAAGCTCATACAATGACATGGTGTCTACAAAGAAGTTCCGTGATGATCTCTTAAGCAGAGCAGATGACAGAAAGATTCGTGACAACATCGCCAACTACCATATGGAGACATTTGAGATGCACCGCAAGGAGCAGTAATAAAATAATTGTTACAGCATAAGTTTTTTAAAACCCCCGGCTTGTCCGGGGGCTTTTTGTGATTGTGAATATCTGCAAAAAGATATGTGGTTAGTCATATTGAGAATTGAATAGTAACTAAGATATTAAATAAATTAAGTACATATTACGACTCTATCACAGGTTTTCGGGATAAAGAAACAATTGTAACACAACTGAAATATATGAAGCCAACATTAAGAAATTCTCAAGGAATTTGCAGTAGCAAAAAAGATTGTTTAACGCTATAATAGATATTGCTTGAAATAATATTATCAGGTTTGAGTAATAATATAGAGAGAATAATTATAAAATGCTAAAGAGGATTGTAAAAATGGACAAAAATAAAAAGATGATTATTGGGATACTTGTGGCTGCAATAGTTTTGGTGGTGGCGTTTATAGTATATATCACATGCTTTGATTCACACATTGAGTTCAGCAGCAAGTTTAAAAACGGTATCACTGTTGAGTATGGCAAAAAGTTTGAGGAGCCCAAAATCAAGGCGTATGTCAGAGGCAGGCTTATAAACCGCAAGGGAAAAGAAATAAAATGTACTATAGACAGTAATGTCGATGCGACAAAGACAGGTTCATACGAGATAAAGGTAACGGCTCAATACGGTAAAAAAACAGCGACACAGACCATAAAGGTTGAGGTGAGGGATAAGAAGGCTCCGGAGATTGCATTAAATGGTGATGCAGAGATGACTGTAGAGGCAGGCAGCGAGTTCAGTGACCCGGGATATACGGCAACAGACAACTATGATGGGGATCTGACAGACAAGGTATCTGTAACAGGAGCTGTCGATACATCAAAGCCGGGAGATTATGAGATAAAGTACAGCGTCGCAGATTCGTCAAAGAATGAGGGCGAGGTTAAAAGGACTGTGCATGTCACAGATACCACGGCACCGCAGATTAAGCTCTCAGGTGATGATTTCATGTCAGTTAAAAAAGGTGATAAATACAGTGATCCGGGATATACGGCAACAGACAACTGTGACGGAGATATCACAGACAGTGTCAAGGTATCAGGAGATAAGGTAGATAAGGATAAGGCAGGAAAGTATACTGTGACCTATGAGGTATCAGATTCATCAGGAAATAAGGCTACAGCTACAAGAGTGGTAAGTGTGTATGATCCGGCTGCCACGGCAGACACGGTAAATCCGGGCAACAAGATTATTTATCTGACCTTTGATGATGGTCCCGGAAAGTATACACAGGGGCTATTAGATGTGCTTGATAAATACAATGTAAAGGCCACATTCTTTGTTACAAATACACATCCTGACTATCAGAACATGATAGCAGAGGAGGCAAAGAGAGGCCACACAGTGGCTATCCACTCTGCCAGCCACAAATACAACCAGATATATACAAGTGAGCAGGCATTTTTTGATGACCTTGAGCAGATGAACAGTATCATAAAGGCACAGACAGGAAATGATGCGTCAATCATCAGATTCCCGGGTGGCTCATCAAATACTGTGAGCAAGGATTATTGTCCGGGCATTATGACACAGCTCGTCAATGATGTGACAGCAAGAGGACTTTTGTACTGTGACTGGAACGTATCGAGCGGAGATGCAAACAGCAAGCCAATCAGCACGGAACAGGTGGTACAGAATGTCATCTCCGGCGTGCAGAGCCACAACGTATCAGTTGTATTGCAGCACGACATAAAGGATTTCAGTGTCAATGCGGTCGAGCAGATCATCCAGTGGGGACAGGCGAATGGTTATACATTTTTACCTCTTACCACGAGTTCACCGATGTCTCATCATCGCATAAACAACTAAAAGCACCAAAACAATAAAAAAGCACAAAAAAGAAGAGTTCGAAATGAACTCTTCTTTTTTAATCATGATTCTTATATCTTATTCCCCAATTAACATTTTTGTAACTATAATTTTACCTAAATATATAATAAAGAAAAAGGTACATAGAAACTAGATTGCCTGAGGGGTCAAAATTATTTAACTACCTCAACGTTAACTGCCTGTGGACCTTTAGCGCCATCAGTGATATCGAACTCTACTGCTGCACCTTCCTCGAGAGTTTTGAAGCCCTCCATGTTAAGTCCTGAGAAATGTACGAATACATCCTTTCCGTCCGCGGCTGGTTTGCCGTGTCGTTATTGAACCATTTTACTGTACCTTTGCTCATCGAAAGTACCTCCAAATAATAATAATGCTGCTTACGCAACTAACGTTAGAATAGCATAACAGGTTTAAGATGTAAAGCAATAAAGTCAAAGTTCTTTAAAGTTTATGTCATTATTTGCTAAAAATTTCATTACAAGCTTATCCCATTCACCGTCTAAGGTCTTATCCGCTGAAAAAATATTGTAGGATATTCCGGTTGTCAGAGTCAGAAGCTGGCTCTGATACCTGATATTTATGAAAAAACCACTGATATCGGACACGGTGAAAGCAGATTGCAGACTGCTTAGGGTGTGCTCCATGTTTTCAGGTGAAAGCAGAAAGACAAACTTGAATGACGATGGAGTCTGTCTGCCCTTTATCAGGTCAAAGCAGTTTGTGCGAAGCATCCTAAAGGGGAGTATGCTATAGCCAGCTATACCATTTTCCTCAAGCTCTGTGGAGCTGTAAAAGCCCTTTTGCAGGTGACCATCTATGACGTATGAGGCTGCCTTTGTGATGACGGCCTCCTGGAGCAGGAAGTTGTCAAAGATTTCCGTGCGAAGCAGCTTGTTCATAAAGTCCTTTGTGTCTGTCAGTTCAATTGATATCATAATTTCTCCTCATTTTCCACATTGTATGTGACAGCGAATGATTGTTCTAAGTGGTTTTGAATAGTTATCGATTATTATATCATACATCAGATTCGCAGATTATGCCATAAAAATAGATATAAAAATAGCCTTAAAAATAAAGCCTGTTCAACTGGAATAATTGTAAAGTCCGTGGTAGAATAAATGCGTTATGCAATGAAAACAGGAGGCAATCCATGAAACAGGAAAAATTATTTGATTTACTAAAAGCGGCTGTTTCACCATGCGAGTGTGTGAAGGCTGCAAAGCAGGAGCTTTTGGAAAACGGATTTGAGGAGATAGATTATACAGGCGACTGGAAGCTTGTGCGCGGTGGCAGGTATGTCTTAAATCACCATGATACGACCATGTTTGCGTTTACTGTAGGAAGCGGCTACAACAAAAAGGATATGGTGCGAATAGCGGCAGCTCACACAGACTATCCATATCTTCGCATAAAGCCAAATCCGGATTTTATGACAAACTCATATGCACAGGTCAATGTAGAGGTGTATGGAGGACCGATTTTAAACACATGGTTTGACAGACCTCTCGGAGTGGCAGGGCGTGTGGCTGTAAGGAGTGAGGATGTGTTTAATCCACGTATGGTGCTCTACAGGTCCAAAAAGCCCGTCATGATTATTCCAAATCTTGCCATTCATATGAACAGAGATGTGAATAAGGGAGTCGAGATAAATAATCAGGTGGATCTGATGCCGGTGCTTGATTCAATCCCGGAGGATGAAAAGACCACGGATTATTTCCTTAGCTTTCTGGCTAGAGAGCTGTCTGTGGAAAAGAGCGATATCATAGACTTTGAGCTCAATACATTTTGCATGGATGAGCCTTGCTATGTCGGTGTGAATGATACTATGATTTCATCACCGAGAATCGACAACCAGTCATCCTGCAGGGCACTTCTTGATGCCATAGAGGATGGAAACAGAGCTGATGGAATAAACATTATAGCGCTCTTCGACCATGAGGAGATTGGAAGTAACAGTAAGCAGGGAGCTGCCTCTATAATGCTCCACGATATGCTCAGACGCATTTTAAGAAATATGGACCTTTCAGAAAACGAGATAGATGAGAGCATATATGATGCCATGCTTTTGTCTGTCGATGTGGCTCATGCGCTTCACCCTAATAAAAAGGAAAAGCTGGATATCACAAATAAGCCTGTCATGGGAAAAGGCTTTTGTATCAAGCAGGCATGCTCGCAGTCGTATGCTACGGATGCACAGGCTATCGCCATTCTCTGTCAGCTGTGTGATGAAAAGGGAATACCGTAC
>OMGK01001538.1_pt1 | contig 12363 bp, 10 predicted proteins | sample 1645881 | NCBI WGS metagenome assembly OMGK01 (sample SAMN00849303, study PRJEB25192) | human gut metagenome
AAAGAGCGGTTTTGCGAATGTGGGTGCTGAATAGTTACCGTAATATAAAAAATCAGAAAAGGAGATAAGAAAATGAAAGAATTTAAATATGTTATCACAGATCCCGAAGGTATCCATGCTCGCCCCGCAGGAGAACTGGTAAAGGCAACAAAGGAATTCCAGAGTGCCATCACTCTGACCAAGGACGGCAAGACCGGAGACTGCAAGAGAATCTTCGGCATCATGGGTCTGGCTGTTAAGGCCGGCAATGAGATCACGCTGACCTTCGACGGTGAGGATGAGGAAGCAGCTTATGCAGCTGTTACGGAATTTGTCAAAGCAAACCTCTAAGTAATCATAATATTATCGTCAGGAGAGGAGAAAAGTCATGGAAGTCTACCAGGGAAAAAGTGTATTCGGCGGAATTGCCATTGGCAGGATCAGTGTTCATAAGAAGGATGAGCAGCAGGTAAAGCGTGTGAAGATCGAGAATCCCGACCGGGAGATCGCTCGTTACAGACAGGCCAGACAAACCGCCATGGAGCAGCTGCAGAATCTGTACCAGAAAGCCTTGAAAGAAGTGGGAGAAGCCAATGCAGCTATTTTCGAGATTCATCAGATGATGCTGGAGGATGATGATTACAATGAATCCGTTGAGAACATCATTCATATGCAGCAGGTGAATGCAGAGTATGCGGTGGCTTCCACCGGAGACAATTTTGCACAGATGTTTGCCTCCATGGAGGATGACTACATGAGAGCCAGATCTGCGGATGTCAAAGACATTTCCGAGCGCGTATTAAGCGTGCTGGGTGGCAGAACGGCAGGCATGGCGGCATCGGAAGAACCCGTGATCGTTGTGGCAGACGACCTGGCACCCTCCGAGACGGTACAGTTGAACAAGGATCTGGTATTATCCTTTGTAACGTTACATGGATCTGTGAATTCCCATACGGCGATCCTGGCCCGCACCATGAGCATTCCGGCACTGATCGGCACCGATATCCCTCTGACCGATGCCATAGATGGAAAACTTGGTATCGTGGACGGACGAAACGGCTGCATCTATGTGGATCCCGATGAAGATACTCTGTCGAAAATGCAGCAGCTAAAGCAGGAGGAGCAGGAGAAGAAAGAACTGCTCCAGACCTTAAAGGGACGTGAAAATATCACTATTGACGGTAAGAAGATCATGCTCTATGCTAATATAGGTAACAGCAAGGATCTGGCGGCCGTATTGCAGAACGATGCCGGCGGCATCGGCCTGTTCCGCAGTGAGTTTTTATATCTGGAGAGAGAAACCTTCCCTACCGAGGAAGAACAGTTTCAGATCTACCGCACTGTGGCGGAGACCATGGCGGGAAAGCCTGTGATCATCCGTACACTGGACATCGGTGCAGACAAGAAGTGCGATTACTTCGAAATGGAGCCGGAGGAAAATCCGGCCATGGGATGCCGTGCCATCCGTATCTGTCTGACCAGACCGGAGATCTTCAAGACACAGCTCCGTGCATTGTTCCGTGCCAGTGCATTTGGTAATATCTCCATCATGTATCCTATGATTATAAGTGTGGAGGAAGTACATCAGATCAAGGAAATCGTGGCAGAGGTAAAGCAGGAACTGACAGAACAGGGTGTGTCTTTCGGAGAACCGAAGCAGGGTATTATGATCGAGACACCGGCTGCTGTCATGATGAGTGCAGAGCTGGCGAAGGAAGTGGATTTCTTCAGTATCGGTACTAACGATCTGACCCAGTACACACTGGCCATCGACAGGCAGAATCCGAAGCTGGATGCATTTTATGATCCGCATCATCCCGCAGTGCTGCGTATGATACAGATGGTCGTGGAAAATGCGCATAAGGCCGGAATCTGGGCAGGTATCTGCGGAGAACTGGGTGCAGATACATCGTTGACCAGACGTTTTCTGGCTATGGGTGTTGATGAATTATCCATGTCTCCCGGAAGTATTCTTCCCGTGCGTAAGATCATACTGGAGACAGATGTGACAAAGGAAAGAGAAAATAACAATTTATGCTGACAGAACAACGTTATGAGATCATTCTGAAATTATTGGAAGAAAAAAACAGCATTACGGTGGCCGAGGTAAAAGATCTGTTAAATACGTCGGAATCCACGGTACGCCGGGACATCACAGCATTGCATAATGCCGGGAAGCTGGTAAAGGTCTTTGGAGGTGCTGTGGCATGTGACCGGACGGTGATAACACATGAACCCACGGTGGAACAGAAGGCAGAAGTCAATGTGGAAGCCAAACAGCTGGTGGCTGCCAAAGCGGCAGCACTGATCCAGCCGGAGGATTTCGTCTATCTGGATGCCGGAACAACCACGGCATGCATGCTTTCTTTTCTGACGGAGAAAAGTGCCATTTTCGTGACCAATGCAGTAGCTCACGCCAAGACGCTGGCAGCAGCGGGATTCCGCGTGTATCTGGTCGGCGGAGAATTGAAGGGCTCTACTGAGGCTGTGGTAGGCAATCAGGCACTGATGAATTTACAGAGCTATCATTTTACCAAAGGCTTTTTTGGAACCAACGGGATCAGCAGGCAGAGTGGCCTGACCACACCGGATATGAATGAGGCCATGGTGAAAAAGACTGCCATGGGACAATGCAGAGAATGTTTTATTCTGGCAGATCATTCTAAGTTCGGAAATGTCAGCTCTGTGACCTTCGGGGCGTTTCAGAGTGGAACGATTCTGACGGACGGCTGCCCGGAGGAATATAAAAGCAGCGGGAATGTGGTCATTTGTGGTTAAACTGGAGAAAACTGTAAACCGCAATTCCCGGTGACCACAGACTAAAAAATAGGAATGTGACGTACACTATACCCTATACAGCAATGACAGAAGTATAGCGGGGGAATGTGTATGAAACTATGGATCACGGAAACGGAAAAAGTAAAAAGGCAGGCAGGAGAAGATGCAGTCATCATTTTGCAGCTCTGGAAACAGAAGGTGCGCAGGCTGCGGATCTACCGGGCCTGCCTTTGTGCTGTCCTTATTCTGGCCGGTATGGGACTCTTCGGCTACAGCTATTATCTGGTGGACAGCAGTATTCCTTCTGTCATTTATATGCGGGCGGAATCGGAGGAATCACTGGCACTGGATATTCCCGCAAAAGGTGAGATTTTAAGTGTCAGTGAACAGGGAACCAGTAATATTCCCCAAGGTGCCGTGACACTGGATCTGAGTCAGCCGGTGACTATGAAGACCGGGACGGCGGACAACCTTGAGATGCAGGTGAAGCTGTTCGGGATCCTGCCTTTTAAGCAGGTGGGGATCCGGGTGATCGAGGATCAGGAGCTGATCCCGGTAGGTGTTCCCATCGGAATCTATGTCAAGACCGAAGGGGTAATGGTCATAGGTACCGGAGAGTTCCGTTCTGTCAACGGGGAGAAGGTGGCTCCGGCGGAACATATTTTGAAAAGCGGCGATTATGTGGTGAAACTGAACGGCACGGAAGTGGCGGACAAGGATGATCTGATCACCCGGATCGAAAACGGTAGTGGAGAAGCAGCGATTTTGACGATCCGGCGGGGCGAAGAATATTTTGATGTTAAAATCGATCCGGTACAGGATCAGACGAAAAAATATAAGATCGGTGTCTGGGTCAGGGACAATGCCCAGGGTGTGGGAACCATGACCTACATTGACAGTCAGGGAAATTTCGGAGCACTGGGGCATGGAATCAATGATGTGGACACCAGCAACCTGATGGAAATGAATGACGGAACCCTGTACCAGACGGAGATCATCTCCATTCAGAAGGGAACGGCCGGTCATCCGGGGGAAATGACGGGAATGATCGTCTATTCTGATGACAGGATTCTGGGGGATATTACCAGCAACAGTGTCCGGGGAATCTTCGGCAAGTGCAATGACAAAGCACTGGCACTGGGAACGGAAGAGGCGATGCCCATTGGATTAAAACAGGAGATCCGAAAGGGACCGGCGCAGATTTTGTGTACCGTAGACGGCACCACCAGATACTATGATATCGAGATCACCGACATTCATCTCGATCATGACAACGTGAACCGGGGAATCGAACTGAAAGTCACAGATTCTGACCTGATCGCCCTGACCGGAGGAATCGTCCAGGGAATGAGCGGTGCACCTATCATCCAGAACGGTAAATTCGTAGGGGCCGTCACCCATGTTCTCGTGCAGGACAGTACCAGAGGATATGGGATTTTTATTGAGAATATGCTGGAGCAATAAGGTTGCCGTCCGGCAGTCAATATGGTAAAATAAATTAAATATACATTCAAATGCAAAAATGGATTTGTAATGTGAGGAATAGGGAAAATGCGCTGACGTATGAAGAAGATGCGAAGAAATGTCTGACCGCCGGAAGGAATGCACATCTGGCGGAACCGTTCCAGATGGAGAAAGCGATCGCAGCCATTGCGGAACATTGTAAGAAATAATAATTTTGGGCAGATTTTTCAGAGGATAGGGATATAGAGGAGAAAGAAAATGAGTATACAGCAGCTCAGAAATCTGACCACGCTCTGCTACATCGAGCAGGACGGAAAATATTTGATGCTTCACCGGGTGAAGAAGGAAAATGACATTAACAAAGACAAATGGATCGGCGTGGGTGGTCATTTCGAGGCGGACGAAAGCCCGGAGGACTGTGTGCTCCGGGAAGTAAAGGAAGAGACAGGGTATACTCTGACGGACTACCGGTTCCGGGGAATCATCACCTTTTTATACCGGGACGTCTGTGAGTATATGTGCCTGTATACGGCGGATGGATTTACGGGGGAACCGAGGGAGTGTGACGAAGGAACGCTGGAATGGGTGGAGATCAATAAGGTGGAGGAACTGGATCTCTGGGAAGGGGACAAGATCTTTTTCCGGCTGCTTCGTGAGAACCGCCCCTTTTTCTCCTTAAAACTGTCTTACGATGAGAATGGTATCCTTCTGGATGCAGTACTGGACGGTGAGCCGATAGCGACAAAGGAAGGCAGAAAAACGCCAGAGGCGGAAAGTGGGACAATGAATTGAATTTTACGGAATTTGTACGGAACTATCACATACAGTTAAACGAACAGCAGATGCAGGCGGTACAGGCCACGGAAGGTCCGGTACTGCTTCTTGCGGTTCCAGGAAGCGGTAAGACCACCGTACTGGTCAGCAGACTGGGCTATATGATCTATTGCCTGGGAATAACACCGGAGTCGATCCTGACAGTGACCTATACGGTGGCGGCAACGAATGATATGCGCAGGCGGTTTGCGGGGATGTTTGGAGAAGCGGATGCAGAGCGGCTGGAGTTTCGCACCATCAACGGCATCTCCCAGAAGGTACTGCAATATTTTGCCTACCGTACCGGGAAAACGCCTTTTCAGGTGGCAGATAAGGAAGCCTCGGCGGCCGTCAAACAGTCTTTTCTGGAAGTAACGGGGAAATACGCCACGGAAAATGATATCAAAGAGACCCAGCTGGATATCACCTATGCGAAAAATATGCGTCTGACACCGGAGAAAATCCGGGATATGGACACGGATGTGGAGAAATTCCCGGAGATATTCCGTACTTATAATGCGAAACTCAGGCAGATGCAGATGATCGATTACGATGATCAGATGATCTACGCCCTCAGAATTCTGGAACAGTATCCTGAGGTACTTGCACATTTCAGGGAGCAGTATCGGTATTTCTGTGTGGATGAAGCGCAGGATACTTCGAAAATACAGCATGATATGATCGACCTGCTGGCGGCGCAGAGCCGGAATCTGTTTATGGTGGGAGATGAAGACCAGAGTATCTACGGCTTCCGGGCAGCTTACCCGCAGGCACTTGTCTCCTTTGAGGACAGACATCCGGGAGCAGGGATCCTTCTCATGGAGACCAATTACCGCAGCAGGCAGGAGATCGTCCGGGCGGCGGATACTCTGATCCAGAAGAATAAAAACAGACATCCGAAGAAGATGACCGCGGCCAGAGAAGGTGGTGGCTGCGTTACAGAGATCAAGGCAGTATCCAGACAGGGACAGTACAATTATCTGCTGAAAGTAGCCCAGGACTGTGAACAGGAGACGGCAGTATTATACCGGAATAACGAAAGTGCACTTCCCATCATTGATCTGTTGGAACGTAAAGGATTGTCCTGCCGGGTGAAAAATTCGGACATGACCTTCTTTTCCCATCCGGTGGTCAACGATATCTGTGATTTTATTCAGTTGTCTCTGGATCCATGGGATGGGGAGGCATTTCTTCGGATCTATTACAAAATGGGAGCCGGTATCAGCAAAAAGGCGGCCATGGAGGCGGTGGATGCCAATACCAGACGACTGACACTGTTGGATACGGTGGCGGAAATGGATGAGGTATCCGTTTACACCAGAAAACAGTGCAAGGCACTGGCTACCCATCTGGACAATATGCGGTATGAGTCAGCAGGAAAAGCTATCTACCGGATCCTGAATTATATGGGATATCAGGAATTCATGGATACCCACGGGTTGGACAGTGGCAAGGCGGAGATATTAAAGGCCCTGGGAGATCAGGAGAACAGCCTGTTTGATTTCCCTGCAAGATTACAGAAGCTGCAGGAGATGATGCGAGAGGGCTGCGGGGATCCGAAGAGTAATTTTATCCTGTCCACGATCCATTCCAGCAAGGGACTGGAATACACAAGAGTGTATCTGGCGGATATGCTGGCGGGAGTGATCCCTTCCCAGATTCCGGGGAGGGGCTGTGTACCGGATTCCCCGGAGGCCAATGCCTATGAGGAAGAGAGAAGGCTTTATTATGTGGGAATGACGAGAGCGAAGGAACAGCTGTATGTATTTACCTTTGGACCGAATCTGACCTCTGCTTTTTCAGGAGAAGTGTTTGAGAAAACGAAGCCGTTAAACGCTGTAAGAAAGACCGGTACGGCTGTCGGGATCAGAGGCTCGCTGCTAAAGACACCGGACAAAAAGGTGCAGAAGCTGCCGCCACGGGAAGTGGAGGCCTGCATCGCAGCCTGTGAGTCCGGACGGGAAGTACAGCATCAGAAATACGGAACCGGCAGGATTGCGTCCGTATCGGCTGACGGCATTGCCCAGATTCTGTTTGCAGGCGAAAACAGTACCAGAAAAATATCCCTTCCCATTGCGTTTTCCGGGAAGATACTTACCTTAAAATAATACATACCAGAGAGGGACAGCGATGTATACAATCGTAGTGGCAGATGACGAAGAGGAATTACGCAGAGCAATCATAAGGAAGATCGACTGGGAGAGCATCGGATTTCAAGTCGTGGGGGAAGCTGAGAACGGCATCGAAGCTTTGGAACTGGTGGAGAGGATGGAACCGGATCTGCTGCTTACGGATATCCGGATGCCTTTTGTCTCCGGAATCGAGCTGGCAAGACAGGTCAGAGAGGTACGTCCTACCACACAGATCGCCTTCTTAAGCGGCTTCGATGAATTTTCTTATGCCCAGCAGGCCATCCAGTACAATATCATCAGTTATATGTTGAAACCTATCACTATGGTGGATCTGACGGAAGAACTGAAGAAGATCAAGCTTAAGATCGACGGAATCTTTGCGGAATTTGATGCCAGAAAACATGATAATCCGGATCTGCAACAGTTTTTTCTGCCCCTTTTGCTAGATGATTATGCCAGCTTTGAGGGGCAGGACCGGGAGGAAATTTTACAGGAACAGGCGGTTGGCAACGGCTTTTTGAAGGATCGTAATAATGCCTTTCAGTATGCGGTGCTGGCCATCACGGTGGAGGATACCAACGGGAAGAACCGTACGAGACCGGAACTGGTACATTCCGTGGATATGATACTGCAAAAATATATGAAGCATTATTCTTTTGCCATGGACGGCAGGATCATTGCAGTGCTGGCGGCCACCACGTCGACCTTCGACCGGTATCTGCATATTGCCGTGGGAGAGATGGTACAGAGTACGGAACGCATTCTGAAAATGCATTGTCATATCGGTGTCAGCCGTATCAGAGAACATCTGGGAGAATGCCACGAGGCCTACAGAGGAGCTATGAGTGCATTGGGATATTGCACTCCGGGAGAGAGCAACATCCATTATATTGCCGATGAAGAGCGGGATAACACCATGGACATGGAGCTGGCGGCGGAATGTGTTACTCAGATGGAGAATCTGATCCGTGGTGGTTCCCGAGAGGAACTGGAAAACTATCTGAAGGATGCATTTGGCAAACTGGAGGTGCAGCAGGATGCTGCCCTGAAATGCAAATTCCTGATCTTCCGGATGTCCTCGGCGCTGATCCGCATTGCCTATACGGTGACAGAAGATTCCGCCCTGTTCCAGCGTTTTGCCATGCTGGAAGGTCCGATACGGGAATCCAGGGATCGTTTCACGGCACTTTGCCTGGAAGTATGGGAACTGGTCAATGCGGGCAAGAAAAAGAGCAGCCAGATCCTGTGTGAAAAGGCCATGCAGATCATCGACAAGGAGTATGGGGATCCGTCCCTGTCTCTGGTGGGCGTCAGCAACAGCATTCATGTGAGCCCCAATTACCTGAGTGCCCTGATCAAAAAGGAGACCGGGTCAAGCTTCGTGGATCTGTTGACGAAAAAGAGGATCGAAACGGCAAGGGAACTGGTACTGGGCAGTTCCATGAAGATGCGGGAGATTGCGGAGCGCTGCGGTTACAGCGATCAGCATTATTTCAGCTACTGCTTTAAAAAGTATTGCGGGGTATCTCCCAATGCCATGCGACAGGAGAAAGAATAAGATATGAAGAAGCAAAAAACGTCCCTTTCTTTTATCATTACGACATTAGTGGTGGGACTGGTTACCCTGTTTTTGCTGTGGTCCACTTTTTACTTTTTTTCTCTTTATGTCGGAAGTATGAAACAGGCGGCACATACCAGCAGTGAACAGGCGGTGACTCAGGCTTCCAATACCATTTCTAACTACATCGGAGATATGCAGGAGATCATGAGTCTGATCGAGAAGGATCTGACAAAGAGCGGCGGAAGTACCGGGCAGACACTGGAGACTCTTTGCAGTGTCCGGTCGGATCTGGTGGCGGTCTATATCTATGATGAGCAGGGGAAGCTGGTGGATTCCCATACGGGAACTCATACTCTGAAGGAACATTATCTGAAGGATCTGTCTTATATCGAACTGGATTCCTACAGCCCCGGGGTACTCTATCTGTCGGAACCCCATGTGGAATCTCTGTTGCAGGACTATTATCCCTGGGTGGTATCGGTCTTACAGGAGATTCCCGGAGCAGACGGACAGAAGCTGCGGGTAGTCATTGATATCCGTTTCTCCAAAATATCGGATTATGTGGACGATGTGGGAATCGGACAGCATGGCTACTGCTTTATCACAGACAGTAATGGAGAGATCATCTATCATCCCCAACAGCAGCTGCTGTATTCTGGTCTTAAGACGGAAGCCACGGAGGGACTGGATCTGAGCCACAACGGTTCCTTTGAGACCGAAGAACTGATCTGTAGTGTCCGGGCGCTGGATAACTGTAACTGGAAGGTGGTGGGTGTCAGCTATATCAGTGAACTGGTGACGGCCAAAGAGATGGAACTGGTGGGAAACATCTGTGTCATGCTGACAATCATTCTGCTGACGACCATGGTGGTCAGTGTTCTGGTATCCAGACTGGTGACCAATCCGGTGCAGCGTCTGATCCGGGCTATGGAAGAGTTCGAAAAGGATGCTGCGGGATATGTTTATCAGCCTGTGGAAGGCACCACGGAGATCGAGGCACTGTCACAGTCCTACGAGCACATGGTAAGAAAGATCCAGAAACTGATGAAGCAGGTACGTCAGGAAGAGATTTCCCTGCGCAAAACGGAGTTAAAGGCTCTGCAGGCCCAGATCAATCCCCACTTCTTATATAATACGTTGGATGCCATCGGGTGGCTCTGCGAGGAAGAAAGGTGTCAGGATGCCGTGGAGATGGTCAATGCTCTGGCGAAACTGTTTCGTATCAGTATCAGCAAGGGGCACGAATTGATCACCATTGAAAAAGAAGTAGAGCATGCCAGAAGCTATTTAAAGATCCAGAATTTCCGCTATAAGAATCAGTTTTCCTATGAGTTTCAGGTGGAAGAGGACTGTCTGCAATATTACTGTAACAAGATCACCCTGCAGCCCATTATCGAAAATGCCATCTATCACGGACTGGACCGCATGGTGGATGAAGGACGGATTCTGATCCGCATCTACAGCGAAGGGGAAGATGTGATCTTCCGGGTGGAGGATAACGGTGTCGGTATGTCAGAGGAACAGTGTCGGTCGATCCTTCATAAGGAGCCGGGAGATAATTCTGGCATTGGCATCAAGAACGTCAACGACAGGATTAAGATTTATTTCGGAAAAGAGTACGGTCTTTCCATAGAAAGCGAACTGGATGAAGGCACTACTGTGATCATACGGATGCCAAAGGTGGAAGAAAATGCAGCGGCAGGATGGGAGAAAGTATGAGAAAACAGAAAATGAAAAAAATACTGTCCCTGCTGGCTGTGGGTGTCCTGCTTCTTATGAGCATGTGTGGATGCGGAAAAGAAGCTGAGACAGGGAAAACCCAGGTGGCTATGATCGTGAAGTCCACGGAGAGCGCCTTTTTTAAAAGTGTCTTTGCGGGTGCCCGGGCGGCGGCTACGGAATACAATCTGAATGTTACGTTTAACGGCCCGGAATCGGAAGAAGATTATGTGACCCAGAATGAGATGGTACGGCAGGCCATGGAGGACGGAGTGGATGTGATCGTTTTCTCTGCGGTGGATTACAATGCCAATGCGGAGATCATCGGTCAGGCCGCCCAGAGAGGAATTAAGATCGTTGTCATTGACAGTGATGTCAACAGCAGTATGGTAAGCTGCCGCATTGGGACCAATAACCTGCAGGCCGGTGTGAAGGCGGCGGAAGCAGCTCTGGCGGCGGGAGAAGACGAACTGTATATCGGTATCGTGAATTATGATGTGAATTCCGCCAACGGGCAGCAACGGGAACTGGGATTCCGGCAGACGGTGGAGCAGGACCCGAGAGTAAAGGATATTACCACCATCAATGTCCTTTCCACCACGGAGGATGCCAGAGCGGGAGCAAAAGAGATGCTTTTGTCGGATTCCAGGATCAATGTGGTGGTGACCTTTAACGAATGGACCAGCCTCGGTGTGGGCTGGGCCATCCGGGATCTGGACCGGGGAGACAGGACGCAGGTGGTGGCATTTGACTCCAATGTGGTCTCTGTGGGAATGTTGGAGACCGGGGAGGTGGATGCCCTGATTGTGCAGAACCCCTATGCCATGGGGTATCTGGGAGTGGAGACGGCGGCGAACCTGATCAACGGACAGACCGGCGGCCCCAGCGTGATAGACACAGCCACCACTATTGTGACCAGAGAGAACATGTACGAGCGGGAGAGCCAGAAGATATTGTTCTCTTTTGAAGAGAGAAAGTAACTATTCAGAACCCCACTCGCAAAACCGCTCTTTCAGAGCTATTCTTTTGCTCATGTGGTTACTTCGCCGAATAAGCATTACATAATTCTTACGAATGCAAGCGTTCGACGAAATTATGTAATGCTTTTCGGCTCTGAATAGTTACAAATTATGTACAGAACATGAACAAAATGTGTACAGAATAGTATATTTTTTAACCCCATGCGTAAGATTTTGTATATCTTTTATGTACAAGATGCCATATAATTACCTCATCAAGAGATGAAACACATACATTTTCATCAAAACAAGGAGGTATTTTATATGAAAAAGTTCATGTCACTACTGTTGGTCGGCATTATGATGCTCAGCCTCGTAGCGTGCGGAAAGAGCGGCGGAGGAAAGGGAGAGTTGAATGTAGGAGTATTCTATTACACCTACAGTGATACATACATCTCCAGCGTGCGTACTGCACTGGATAATGCGCTTACCGAAGCAGGCATCAAGTTCCAGAATTATGACGGCAACAGTAACCAGACCACCCAGAACGAGCAGATCGATACCGCTATTGCACAGGGTACCAACCTTCTGATCGTCAACATCGTAACATCCGGTTCCGTAGACGCTTCCTGCAGCGCACCGGCATTCACCAGCTCGTTCAGCTGGTCGTCTGCAAAGGCGAAAACGTCTGCGGCAGACTCCGGGTCAGCCAGAACGGTGTCCTTTGCGCTGGACTCAGACTGCACGCCGATCTCGATGGTCACGTTGCCCTTGTCCGCATTCTGCTCGATAAAGGCATCTGCCATCTCGCGCAGCATGGTCTGATCCTCTTCTGCGCCCCACATGGTCAGCTTCACATCGCCCCAGCTCTCCGCAGCAGAGGCAGCCGTACTGGAAGCGGCAGCAGAGGAAGCGGTGCCAGAGGAAGAACCGCCGCAGGCGGTCAGCGCACCGGCAG
>OMGK01001546.1_pt1 | contig 12309 bp, 9 predicted proteins | sample 1645881 | NCBI WGS metagenome assembly OMGK01 (sample SAMN00849303, study PRJEB25192) | human gut metagenome
CTTTGTTTGCAGAAATGGTCTTGTAACTTAAAGTATCCACTCTTAATTGTTTTTTTAAATGTTACTACTAAATTTTTGCTTCACCACGAATCAACCGCCTCGGACAAAGGGAGATTAATCCGCTATGAATTAAATGCTTATCCTTATGAGATAATAATCGGCTTGCAAAGGTACGGATTTTCTTATAACTGGCAAACGTTTTCTTCTTTTTTTTGATTTGCACTTGGCTGATATACAACAAAAAGAAATTCTCTTCCGAGGAAATACAGATTTCCTCGGAAGAGAATTTTAAAAGTTCCCGCCCGCACACGCAAACACTTATAAACAGAAAATTTTCCGGATTTGCGCAAGGGACATAAAACAACATTCGTTTTATACTACCGAACAATGTCTACCGGAAACGCGGATGGCATATTTACCCGTTTCCATGTTTCATGAAACCATGTATTCAGTTCATTTCCGTTTAAATCTTTTGCGATAAAGTATTTCAGGTACATCACACCTCCCTCACCCATTTCAAATTCAAGGATATTGTCCTTATTATCCAACATAGGAAGATGGATGTTCCTCTCGATACTTTCCTTATAGGCTGTACCCGATATTTGCCGATAGGTACCATACCCCGTAATAATGGCATCTGCACCGGGCCGTATCGTGAAGTTAACAATGCGACCATCATCGCTCAGTACCTTAAATGTATTACTCGGTTTCAATGTTCCGGGAATTTCCGGATTTTCAGACACATAATGACACAACTGCCAAATACCTTCCAGATGCGCCGGCTCAAAAGCAGCCTTATCCTGCGCCCGGACTCCTGTTACCGCAAGCAGCACCACTGCCAGCATGGTAAAGAAATAATTCTTTTTCATATTCGTATGATATTGGTTAACGCTATGCCATTCCTATTGACACAAATATAAAGATTTATTTCGAGAAAATAACAGTTTATCCGATAAAAAAAGCCCGCATAAACCAAAGTTTATGCAAGCTTATCCGTCAAGGATATTTTATTTCGTTCTCCGGCGGTTAGAACTCGGCATTGCGCGGAGTACGCGGGAACGGTATCACGTCACGAATGTTAGTCATACCGGTTACAAACAGCAACAGACGTTCAAAGCCCAATCCGAAGCCTGAGTGCGGGCATGTACCGAACTTGCGGGTATCAAGATACCACCACATATCTTTCATCGGAATATGAAGTTCTTCAATGCGGTTCATCAGTTTGGCATAATCGGACTCACGCTCGGAACCGCCGATTATCTCGCCAATCTTCGGGAAGAGCACATCCATAGCACGTACCGTTTTACCATCGTCGTTCTGCTTCATATAGAACGCCTTGATTTCTTTCGGATAATCCGTCAGGATAACCGGACGCTTGAAGTGGTCTTCCACCAAATAACGTTCGTGCTCGGAAGCCAGGTCGACCCCCCAGTATACGGGGAATTCAAACTTATGCCCCTGTGCTACGGCTTCTTCCAGAATCTTGATACCTTCCGTATAAGGCAGACGAACGAAGTTTTCTTTCAGTACACCTTGCAAGCGCTCTATCAAACCCTTGTCAAACATATCATTCAAGAACTTCACATCATCGGCGCAGTTATCCAAAGCCCACTGTACGCAGAACTTGATGAATTCTTCCGCCAAGTCCATGTTATCGGTAATGTCATTGAACGCAACTTCCGGCTCCACCATCCAGAACTCAGCCAAGTGACGGGGGGTATTGGAGTTTTCCGCACGGAACGTAGGCCCGAACGTATAGATAGCGCCCAACGCCGTAGCGGCAAGTTCACCTTCCAACTGACCGGAAACCGTCAGACTCGCCTGCTTTCCGAAAAAATCGTCATCGTAGATAATAGAACCGTTTTCGTCTTTCTTCAAATCATAAAGGTTCATCGTAGTAACCTGAAACATCTGTCCGGCTCCTTCGCAGTCGGAAGCCGTAATGATAGGCGTATGAAAATAGAAGAACCCTTTCTTATGGAAGAATTCATGAATGGCAATAGCCATATTGTGACGGATACGGAACACAGCACCGAATGTATTCGTACGAGGACGCAGATGGGCTATCTCGCGAAGGAACTCCATAGAGTGCCCTTTTTTCTGCAAAGGATACGTATTGTCGCAAGTACCCAACACTTCAATTTCACGTGCCTGGATTTCAGCTTTCTGACCGGAGCCTACCGATTCCGTCAGCACACCGTTCACGCTCAAACAAGCTCCTGTGGTAATTTCTTTCAGCATCTGCTCATCGAAGTTTGCCAAATCCACCACAATCTGCACATTATTTATTGTAGAACCGTCGTTCAGCGCGATAAAATTAACTTGCTTACTACCTCTGCGGGTACGAACCCAACCTTTCACGTTGACCATAGCGCCAAAATCCTCGCGCTTCAGCAGGTCAACAATCTTTGTTCTACTAATCTTTTCCATAAAACAGTTATTATAACTTGATTATATATATTATTCGAAAGAGCCCATGCGCAGGAAGTTCACCTCTTGTTCCGTGAGGTAACGCCACTCGCCGCGACGCAAGCCTTTCTTGGTTAAGCCGGCAAAGAATACACGATCCAGTTTCACAACCTTGTATCCCAGCGATTCGAAAATACGACGCACGATACGGTTCTTGCCGGAGTGGATTTCTATGCCCACTTCATCTTTTTTGAAATCATCCGTATAGCTGATAGCATCTGCCTGGATTTCACCATCGTCCAACTGAATACCGGCTGCAATCTGCTCCATATCGGCTTTAGTCAGATTCTTATCCAAATGCACATGATATATTTTCTTTTTCAGATACTTGGGATGGGTCAGCTTGGAAGCCAGGTCGCCATCGTTCGTCAGCAACAATACCCCCGTAGTATTACGGTCCAGACGACCTACCGGATAGATACGTTCGTCACAAGCACCTTTCACCAAGTCCATTACAGTACGACGCGCCTGCGGGTCATCGGAAGTTGTCACCGTATCTTTCGGCTTGTTCAACAGGACATATATCTTACGTTCGATGCTGACCGTCTGGTCGTGAAACTTCACTTCATCGCCACGCTTAATCTTAGTACCCAATTCCGTAACCACTTCTCCGTTTACAGACACTACGCCTGCCGTAATAAACTCATCCGCTTCACGACGCGAGCATACACCGGCATTAGCCAGAAACTTATTCAAACGAATCGGTTCGTTCGGATCGACAAACTGTTCTTTATACTCTATCTGTTTCTTCTTACTGTACTTGGCATTGGGATCGTAATCTCCCGTACGGCGAATCGGGCGACTGTAGCTGTCTCTGTTGCCATAAGGGCGTTGAGGACGGTCACCGTTCGAGTTATAGCGCGGACGGAAAGGGCGGTCACCACCAGCATTGTTACCATAAGGACGCTGAGGACGGTCGCCACCTTCACTGTTATAACGGGGACGATAAGGACGATCACCGCCGGCATTGTTACCGTAAGAGCGCTGAGGACGGTCGCCACCTTCACTGTTATAACGGGGACGGTAAGGACGGTCACCGCCGGCATTGTTACCGTAAGAGCGTTGAGAACGGTCGCCACCTTCACCATTATAGCGAGGACGGTAAGAACGGTCGTTGTTATAGGAACGCTGAGGACGGTCGCCATTTTCCGCATTCGGATTAAAGCGCTGACGGTAAGGACGGTCACTGCTGTACGAACGTTGCGGACGATCTCCATTTTCACTATTAAATCTCGGACGATAAGGGCGGTCACCATTTTCACGGTTATAAGACGGGCGACTATAGCTTCCCTCTCTGTTAAATTGGTTACCATCACGGCCGGCGCCTGAATTCTCCTCTGAAGAAGAAGCATCACGCCAAGTTTCATTTTCTGTACTCATTGTTTTATTCGAATAAAATTAAACCTACTGGCCTCACGGCCATTCTTTCTTTATCTCTAATTACCTTTATTTTAGCTTATAACAAATTCCGGATTAAAAAAGTTGAAATCTCCGGTTTCCCTTGTCGCTTCTTAAAGCCCCGTATATGTATGGGGAGTAATTGCACGTAATTCTTTCTTTATATCTTCGCTTACATTCAATTCTTCTATGAATTCCTTGATAGAATTCTCTGTGATAGCCTGATTGGTACGTGTCAATGCTTTCAGCGCTTCGTAAGGATGCGGATATGCCTCACGGCGCAAGATTGTTTGAATGGCCTCGGCCACAACACTCCAGCAGTTATCCAAATCGCGATAGATAGCCGTTTCGTTCAACAGCAGCTTGCGCAATCCTTTCAATGAACTCTGAATGGCTATTATGATATGTCCGAACGGAACGCCCACATTACGCAATACGGTAGAATCCGTCAGGTCGCGCTGCAAACGTGACACCGGCAACTTCACAGCAAGATGTTCAAGGATAGCGTTTGCTATGCCCAGATTACCTTCGGCATTTTCAAAATCAATCGGATTCACCTTATGCGGCATTGCACTCGAACCAACCTCACCAGCCTTAATCTTCTGCTTGAAATATTCCATGGAGATATACTGCCAGAAGTCACGGTTCATATCAATCATCACCGTATTAATTCGCTTCATCGCATCGAAGATAGCAGATAGATTATCATAATTGGAAATCTGAGTCGTATATTCTTCGCGCTCCAACCCCAGTTTCTCTGCAACGAACTTAGTACCGAAAGCTTTCCAGTCATATTCCGGATAAGCCACATGATGTGCATTGTAATTTCCCGTAGCACCGCCAAACTTAGCAGTAACCGGACAAGCCTTCAATGCAACCAGTTGGCGTTCCAAACGATATACAAACACCATTATCTCTTTTCCCAGACGAGTAGGAGAAGCCGGCTGTCCGTGCGTTTTGGCGAGCATAGGAATATCCGCCCACTCTTCAGCATAAGCACGGAGTTGCGCTATCAATTCCTCTATCTGCGGATAATACACCTGTTCCAATGCCTCTTTTACAGACAAAGGAATAGAAGTATTGTTAATATCCTGTGAAGTCAGCCCGAAGTGGATAAACTCTTTATAGTCGTCCATTCCGCCTAACTTATCAAATTCTTCTTTCAAAAAATATTCAACAGCCTTCACATCATGGTTAGTCACGCTTTCAATATCCTTGATACGTCCGGCATCGGCTTCTGAAAAATTACGGTAAATATTTCTCAAAGTTTCGAATACATCCTTATTCACCCCTTTCAACTGAGGCAAAGGCAGTTCACATAAGGTTATAAAATATTCCACTTCAACCTGTACACGGTATTTTATCAGTGCGAATTCTGAGAAATAGGCAGCCAAAGCATCTGTCTTGCCCCTGTAGCGACCGTCAATCGGGGAGATTGCGGTAAGTAAATCAAGTTCCATACGTCGTATTTATGATAATTATCGGATTGCAAAATTACGGCTTTTTTCCGAGTAATCAGGTATAATGGGGAAATAAATTAAAAAAATGAAGTTTCAGAATAAAAAAATAGCTTTGTATGCTATATACAAAGCTAAAATCCGTAACAATGTGTGGGCGTTGACGGATTCGAACCGCCGACCCTCTGCTTGTAAGGCAGATGCTCTGAACCAGCTGAGCTAAACGCCCGTACACTTCCGTTTCAAAAGCGATGCAAAGGTACAGCTTATTTTGACATTACCAAAATTTTTGCATAATATTTTTCGATATTTTTTTAGTCATTTAGCGACATACTCTGTTTTTCAAGCATTTAGTACGTTCACTTTTTTGCCTCATTTTTCCGGATAACCTTTGCCGGATTGCCAACGGCTATGCTATCGGATGGAATATCTTTCGTTACCACACTACCCGCACCGATGATACAACGGTCGCCGATGGTGACGCCTGGACACAGAATGGCACCGCCGCCAATCCAGCAATCCTCTCCTATCGTCACCGGATAGGCATATTCCTTTTCCGTACGACGCTCGATATAATCCATCGGATGATGGGGAGTGTATATCTGTACGCATGGACCGACCAACGTATGGGCACCAATCGTGATATATCCCCCGTCCAGGAAAGTGCAATTGGCATTGACAAAGACATGCTCACCCAGCCGGATCCCATCCCCGTGGTCGCAATGGAAGGGCGGGCAGATGATGGAAGTAGCGGGAATACCTGGCACCAGTTCCTCCAGCAAACTCCGGTAATCCTCATCGTAAGTACTCATCACACGCATTTTTGCCAGCAAGCGCTTGGCATGCTCGAACTTCACCTGTATCTCCGGAACGGACATATCCGCCAACTGGGAGCTACGCATTTTTTCCACTTCATTCATATTATTTCTTCTTTTGATTCATACAGAGACTCAGCCCCGAACAAAAATACGGAAATAAACGCAGTATACCAAAAGAGCGGAAAACCTTTCGGCTTTCCGCTCCTGCAATCGTTTACAGAGCAAACAATTTATTTGTACTCCTGCCAGCTCTTAATCTGGATATCTTCCAGCTTCATTTCACAGAATGCCTCGATAAAGGCACTTGCCAGGCGGGCATTGGTAATCAACGGAATGTTGTGGTCGATGGCACCGCGACGAATCTTGTAGCCATTGGTCAGCTCGCGTTTCGTATGGTTCTTCGGAATGTTGACAATCAGGTCGAAGGCATGGTCGGCAATCATCGTCATCACGTTGTTTTCCGCATCCGGGCGTTCATCCGGCCAGTAAACGGCTTCCGTCGTCACGCCATGGGCGTTGAGGAAAGCGGCTGTACCTGCCGTAGCATAAATCTTATAGCCTTTGGCAAAGAGCATGCGGCTGGCATCCAGCAAATCCACCTTGGACTTCATGGCTCCGGAGGAGAACATCACGCCCTTCTCGGGACGGGGGATTCTGAATCCGGTAGCAATCATGGCATTCAGCAATGCTTCGGAGAAGTCGTCGCCAATACAGCCTACCTCGCCCGTAGACGACATGTCCACACCCAATACCGGGTCTGCCTTGTGCAGACGGGAGAAGGAGAACTGGCTTGCCTTCACACCGATACGGTCGATGTCGAATGCCGACTTGTCCGGTTGTGTATAGGGAGCGTCCAGCATGATACGGGTAGCAGTCTCGATGAAGTTACGCTTCAGCACCTTGGATACGAACGGGAAGCTGCGCGATGCACGGAGGTTACACTCGATAACCTTCACCTCGTTGTTGCGTGCCAGGAACTGAATATTGAAAGGACCGGAAATATTGAGTTCCTTCGCAATCTGGCGGCTGATTTTCTTGATGCGGCGTGCCGTTGCAAAGTAAATCTTCTGTGCCGGGAATACCAGCGTAGCGTCACCGGAGTGTACACCGGCAAACTCTACGTGCTCGGAGATGGCGTATTCCACCACTTCACCGTTTTGGGCAACAGCGTCGAACTCAATCTCCTTAGTGTTCTGCAAGAACTGGGATACCACCACCGGATATTCCTTAGATACCTCAGCAGCCATCTTCAAGAAGTTTTCCAGTTCTTCTTCATCGTAGCATACATTCATCGCAGCACCGGAGAGTACGTAAGACGGACGCACCAGTACCGGATAGCCCACCTTCTCTACAAAGCCTTTCACATCTTCCAGGCTAGTGAGTTCCTGCCAAGCCGGTTGGTCGATGCCCAGCTGGTCGAGCATGGCAGAGAACTTGTTACGGTTTTCGGCACGGTCGATGGAGATGGGGGAAGTACCCAACACGGGAACTGACTGGCGGTGAAGCTTCATAGCCAGGTTGTTCGGAATCTGTCCACCCACTGAGACGATGACACCGCGCGGCTGCTCCAAGTCGATAACGTCGAGTACGCGCTCGAAAGAGAGTTCGTCGAAGTACAGACGGTCGCACATGTCGTAGTCCGTAGAAACAGTTTCGGGATTATAGTTAATCATGATGGACTTGTAGCCCAGCTTGCGAGCCGTCTGGATGGCGTTCACCGAGCACCAGTCAAACTCTACGGACGAACCGATGCGGTAAGCGCCCGAACCAAGTACAACCACTGATTTTTCATTCTTGTAATAGTTCACATCGTAACCTTGAACGGCGTACGTCATGTAGAGGTAGTTCGTCAGTTCCGGATGTTCGGAAGCCACCGTATTAATGCGCTTCACGGCAGGCAGGATGCCCAGCTCCTTACGACGGGCACGTACGGCGAGGTTTTCCTTCTCCATATTGCCTTGCGGATTCAGTACGAAACGGGCAATCTGGAAGTCGGAGAAGCCAAGCACTTTTGCTTCGCGCAGCACGTCGGCGGGGATATCTTCTACCTTATTATATTGAGAAAGTTTCTGCTTGTAGTCTACGATGTTCTTCAGCTTGCCCAAGAACCAGGGGTCAATCTTGGTCAGCTCAAAGATGCGGTCGATGGCATATCCCTTTTCCAGAGCCTCGGCAATGGCAAAGACGCGCAGGTCGGTGGGATGTGACAGTTCGTAATCCAAGTCATCGAACTCCACTCCCTCATTGCCCACGAATCCGTGCATTCCCTGACCAATCATACGCAAGCCCTTCTGGATAATTTCTTCAAAGGAACGTCCGATAGACATGATTTCGCCTACCGACTTCATGCTGGAGCCAATTTCGCGGCTGACACCTACGAACTTTGTCAAGTCCCAACGCGGAATCTTGCAAATCAGGTAGTCAAGCTGCGGAGCTGCATATGCCGAGTTGGGAGTTCCCATCTCGCCGATTTGGTCGAGCGTATAGCCCAACGCAATCTTGGCAGCCACGAATGCCAGCGGATAACCGGTAGCCTTGGAAGCCAATGCGGAAGAACGGGACAGACGGGCGTTCACCTCGATGACACGATAGTCGTTTGTCTCGGCGTTGAACGCATACTGGATGTTACATTCGCCCACGATGCCCAGGTGGCGGATACATTTGGTGGAAAGCTCCTGCAACATTTTCACCTGCTCGTCGGTCAATGAGCAAGTGGGAGCCACTACGATGGACTCACCCGTATGGATGCCCAGCGGGTCGAAGTTTTCCATGCTTGCCACCGTGAAGCAGTGGTCGTTGGCATCGCGGATTACCTCGAATTCAATTTCCTTCCAACCCTTCAGAGACTCTTCTACCAGAATCTGCTTGGAGAAAGTGAAAGAGCTTTCGGCCAATTTAATGAAGGCTTCCTCGTCCGGACAAATACCGCTTCCCAGTCCACCCAGAGCATAAGCCGAGCGCACCATCACGGGGTAGCCAATCTCGCGGGCTGCCTTCAGTGCGTCTTCCATGCTCTCCACAGCGTGGCTCTTCGGAGTCTTCATCGGAATCTCGTCCAGCTTCTTCACAAAGAGGTCACGGTCTTCGGTGTACATAATCGCCTCAACGGAAGTACCCAGCACGCGCACGCCATATTTCTGAAGAATTCCGTTCTGGTAGAGTTCCGTACCGCAGTTCAGCGCCGTCTGTCCGCCGAATGCCAGCAAAATGCCGTCGGGACGTTCTTTCTTGATGATTTCTTCCACGAAATAAGGAGTTACCGGCAAGAAATAAACTTGATCGGCGATACCTTCCGATGTCTGGATAGTAGCAATGTTCGGGTTTACCAAAACAGAACCGATACCTTCTTCGCGCAACGCCTTCAGCGCCTGCGAACCGGAATAGTCAAACTCTCCGGCCTGACCAATCTTGAGCGCACCAGAACCCAAGACAAGCACTTTCTTTAAATTCTTTTCCATATTCTCTTGTTGTCTATTAAGTTACGAGTTACAAGCTACGAACTACGAGTTGTAGCTATTTCACAAAAAAAATGCGTCACCCAATAAAGGATTAACGCATTACCAAAGAACTAAAAATATCTTTCTCGAAAAAAGAGAAACTGACGGCTCCCGAATGAAATTCATTCGAACGGAGGTTATATTTGCTTCTCATTTCCTGCGATTGCATAGTCTCTTTAAAATTTGTGCAAAGTAACGACTTATTTACGAAAAGAGCAAATTGTGGCATATTTTTTTGCATAAAAGAAACGTCATCCTCCATAATAGAAGAGCGGCCGTCGCCCACAACCGAAATCTTTTTCCGAAAAATGCGATTCCATATAAAAAAGAAAGACTATATCTCAGTAAAGGCATTTGCAGATAAATATGAAGATTCTCCCCACCAAAACTTGCTTTTCTCGCCACGGAAACTTACCTTTGTGCCTATACAAAAATAGAACAAGGATTCTGTTTCTACAAACAAAGCCTTTATTCTTAAAAATAAAATTTCTATTCCTTGGAATAAAGGCTTTATTCTAAGATTTCTCCGCCACCAAAAGAACTTTGCTCCGCAGGGAAAAGGACTTTGCAACGAAGGAAAGAAAAGAAAGGAGAACGCAACAATGACCACACGCTACCAAATGAAAGAAATGCCCGACTTGCAAGGCACGGGCGAACCGATCACCTACCCCAAGATGGTGATGACCGGACAGACCAGCACGCGCGAACTGGCGGAATACATCGCCATGACCTCGGGATTCTCGAAAGGCGTAACCGAAGGAATCATCTGCGAGTTGGGCGAAGCCCTGGCCCACGAAATGGGAATGGGACGCTCGGTGAAGATAGAAGGATTGGGCGTATTCACCCCCGCACTGTCCATCTACCCCGACAAGGAACGCGAACAGCCCCAAGAAAGCACCACGAAGCGAAACGCGCGGAGCATCTACGTAAGTGGCGTGAACTTCCGCACAGACAAGGCCTTGATTAGAGAAACCAACCATTGGTGCGAACTGGAACGTGCCTCCTGGAAACCCGCACGTTCGTCGAAGAAATACACTCCCGAACAACGTCTGGCTCTGGCGCATCAGTATCTGGACAAGCATGCCTTCCTTACTGTCAGCATCTACCGGCAACTGACCGGACTCGTCCGCTCCACCGCCACCGTGGAACTGCGCAAATGGGCACATACTCCCGGCAGCGGAATCGATACAAGCGGCATCGGAAGCCATAAGGTATACGTGAAAAGGAAAGAAAGCGTCATCCCTTGAGGTTTCGATAATTATAGGTATCTTTGCCGGTCCTAATGGCTTTTATACAATGAAGAAACTAAAAAATACATAATATGGCAAAAGAAAAAATCATCCTTACGGGCGACCGCCCCACAGGACGCCTGCACATAGGACACTATGTAGGCTCATTGAGAAGAAGAGTGGAACTGCAAAACTCCGGCTTATACGACAAGATTTTCATCTTCATCGCCGACGCACAAGCGCTGACGGACAATATGGAGAATCCGGAAAAGGTGCGCCAGAACGTCATCGAGGTGGCACTGGACTACCTGGCTTGCGGACTGGACCCGACGAAGAGTACCATCTTCATCCAATCCCAGATACCGGAACTCTGCGAACTGACCTTCTACTATATGGACCTGGTGACCGTGAGCCGCCTGCAACGCAACCCGACGGTAAAGACCGAAATCCAGATGCGTAATTTCGAGACAAGCATCCCCGTAGGTTTCTTCACCTACCCCATCAGCCAGGCAGCGGACATTACCGCCTTCCGCGCCACTACCGTGCCCGTGGGCGAAGACCAGGAGCCGATGATTGAACAAGCTCGTGAAATCGTACGCCGTTTCAACTATATATATGGTGAAACCCTCGTGGAACCGGAAATCCTGTTGCCCGACAATGCAGCCTGCCTGCGCCTGCCGGGAACGGACGGCAAAGCCAAGATGAGCAAGAGCCTCGGCAACTGTATCTATCTTTCGGACTCTGCCGACGAGGTGCAGAAGAAGGTGAAGAGCATGTATACCGACCCCGACCACCTGCGTGTGCAAGACCCCGGAAAATTGGAAGGCAACACCGTATTCACTTACCTGGATGCCTTTTGCCGTCCGGAACACTTCGGCCTTTATCTGCCCGAATATCCGAATCTGGACGAACTGAAAGCCCACTACCAACGTGGCGGTCTGGGCGACATGAAAGTGAAGAAGTTCCTCAACGAAATTATGCAGGAGACACTGGAGCCTATCCGCAACCGCCGCAAGGAGTTTGAAAAAGACATCCCCGCCATCTACGACATGCTGAAGAAAGGTTGCGAAACTGCCAGGGAAACCGCTGCCGCAACCTTGGACGATGTACGCAAGGCTATGAAGATAAACTACTTTGATGATGCGGAACTGATTGCAGAGCAAGTAAAGAAATTCGGCGGAGAATAAGGGATAGGAGATACGAGTTACAGAAGTTACGAGTTACAAGGAGCTACCTGTTACAAGTTACTGGTTACAAAAAATGAGGGGCATGCGTCATAATAACGCATGCCCCTTCTCATTTCTATAACTCGTAACTCCTTGTAGCTTGTAGCTCGTAGCTTTCTAATTGGCAGATTTCACCAATACCACACGGTTCAGAATCGGCTGTCCGAACTTATCGACACCACCACCGGCATCCACCTTCAGGTCATATTCTGCGC
>OMGK01001550.1_pt1 | contig 12298 bp, 9 predicted proteins | sample 1645881 | NCBI WGS metagenome assembly OMGK01 (sample SAMN00849303, study PRJEB25192) | human gut metagenome
GCCGGTTCTGTCCTGTTCTATTCTTGCAGCAAGAGCAGATGGACATGCTGTACAAACGCTGGAAGGTCTGCAGGAGGAAGCAGCGGAATTTGTTACTTATATTGCAGCGCAGGGTGCGGATCAATGTGGATTTTGCAATCCGGGGTTTGTCATGAATACGATTGCGCTGCTGCGCGAGAATCCGGATCCGACCGACGATGAAATCCGGGCATTTCTTGCAGGGAATCTGTGCAGATGCACGGGATATGAAGGACAACTCCGTGGCATCCGCAACTATCTGGACAGCAGGAAACAGAAGAATAAAGGAGGCAGTCATGGAGCATAAGGAATATCAGGCAGTTCACAAGGCGATTCCCAAAAAAGATGCGATGCAGCTTCTTTTAGGGAAACCGGTTTATGTGGATGATATCACGGGTGACGCGCTGACCGTTAAACTTCTCAGAAGTACGAAGGCAAACGCGATTGTCGAAGATGTCCAGACCTCTGTTGCGCAAAAGGTACCTGGGATTGTAGCAATCTACACCTGGAAAGATGTTCCGAAGCATCGTTTTGCGATCGCCGGGCAGACGTATCCGGAACCCTCCCCATATGACCGTCTGATCATAGACCGTCACGTGCGGTTTGTCGGGGATGTGGTTGCAATTATTGCAGCGGAAGATGAGAAAGCTGCTTTAAAGGCGCTGAAACTGATCAAGGTAACCTATCGTGAATTGGAGCCGGTTTTGGATTTCCATAAGGCAAAAGATAATGAAGTACTCGTTCATCCGGAAGAGGACTGGTTTCCGCCTGTCGAGGTGGGAGGTGATCCCAAACGGAATCTGGTTGCCTCCGGAATCGATGGAAACGGAGACATTGATGCCGTTCTGGCTGATTGTGACGCGGTGCTTGATCACACATACCATATGCGCGCATTCAGTCAGGCGATGATGGAAACTTTCCGCACCTATACGAGCCTTGACCGGTATGGCAGACTGCATGTGATCTCATCAACCCAGATCGTCTTTCACGTAAGACGAATCTTATCGAATGCATTGGGAATTAAAAAAAGCATGATACGTGTTGAAAAGCCGCGTATCGGCGGTGGATTTGGAGCAAAACAGACAGCGGTCAGTGAAGTATATCCTGCGTTTGTCACCATGAAAACAGGCAGACCGGCAAAACTTATTTTTACCAGAGAAGAGGCTATGATTGCAGGATCTCCACGACATGAGATGGAAGTACGCGTACGCCTTGGCGCCAACCGGGACGGACATATCCGTGGACTTGATCTGTATACTCTTTCCAATACCGGTGCTTATGGTGAACATGGACCGACAACCGTAGGATTGAGCGGACATAAATCGATTCCGCTTTATACCGGAGGGCTTGAAGCACATCGTTTTGCGTATGATGTGGTTTATACAAATAAGTTGCCTGCCGGAGCCTATCGCGGATATGGGGCGACGCAGGGAATTTTTGCTGTGGAAACCAGCGTGAATGAACTGGCGGAACAACTTGGAATAGACCCTACGGTTATCCGTGAAAAGAATATGGTTCGCGAAGGCATGAAGATGCCTGCTTATTTTGGCGAGACTGCAAATGCCTGTGCTCTTGACCGATGCATGAAAAAATGTAAAGAATTGTTTCACTGGGATGAAAAATATCCGGTACGGGATATGGGAAAAGGAAAAGTCAGAGCTGCCGGTGTTGCGATGGCAATGCAGGGATCGGGTATTTCGAATGTGGATGTCGGATCGGCAACGATCAAACTTGCGGATGACGGAACCTTTAACCTGATCATCGGGGCTGCAGACATGGGAACCGGGTGCGATACGATTCTTGCACAGATGGTTGCGGAATGCATGGAATGTCCGGTTGAAGATGTTGCGGTATTCGGCGCCGACACGGATGCGTCGCCTTATGATTCCGGTTCTTATGCATCTTCCACAACCTATGTTACAGGTAAAGCAGTAGAAATTGCCTGTGCGGAATTGAAAGAGAAGCTTTGTGCGATCGCTGCCGGAATTCTTGACTGTAATCCGGATGAAATGATATATGAGAACAGGCAGGCGCGCAATGTGCATACGGGGCGGACGGTTTCACTTGAAAAAATCAGTGTGAAGGATCAGGTCTCAAACAATATTGCGGCAGTTGCCACAGCGACGCATTCTTCTCCGGTATCGCCGCCGCCATACATGGTCGGAATGGTAGAAATCGAACTGGATCGTTTTACCGGTGAAACAAAAATTTTAAATTATACTGCAGTTGCCGACTGCGGTATTGCAATCAATCCGGCTTTGGCAAGGGTTCAGGTAGAGGGTGGAATTGTGCAGGGCATCGGCCACACCTTGTTTGAAAATGTAACTTATGACCGAAACGGTCGTCTGAATGAGACGAATTTCATGCAGTATAAGATACCGACCCGGCTGGATATGGGACAACTTCATGTAGAATTTGAGGACAGCTATGAAAAAACGGGACCGTTTGGTGCAAAATCACTCGGAGAAATTGTAATTAATACTCCGGCACCGGCAATTGCTCATGCAATTTATCGTGCAACCGGCGTATGGCACAGGGAACTTCCGATTACTCCGGAAAAGATTCTTATGTCTATGCCTGAAAATAAACAGCTATGAGGAGAACACATATGAAAAAGATTTTAAAGTTATCGGATACTGCCTTCCAGATGGAGGGGAAAATGCCTTTGTCACAGGCTATTCCACTCGGACTTCAGCATGTGCTGGCCATGTTCGTCGGAAACCTGACACCGCTTCTTATTATTACAGGAACCTGCGGACTGGCGGGCGGAGAGTTTGCCGATTTACAGCTTTCCCTGCTTCAGAATGCAATGCTGATTGCCGGCATTGTTACACTTGTACAGCTTTTTACCATTGGACCGGTAGGAGGCCGCGTGCCGATCATCATGGGAACATCTTCCGGATTTATCGGTGTGTTCAACAGTGTTGCAACAACGATGGGAGGAGGAGTCCTTGCATATGGAGCGATCATGGGAGCTTCGATTATCGGCGGATTGTTTGAGACTGTTTTAGGATTTTTCTTAAAACCGCTGCGCCGGTTTTTCCCCGCAGTTGTAACCGGTACGGTTGTTATGTCGATTGGACTCAGCCTGATTTCCGTTGGAATCAATTCATTTGGCGGTGGAAATAGTGCGGCGGATTTCGGCACACGGACACGGCTTCCGCCATCGGACACCTTACGGGCGATTCGATCGTGCCGATATGAAGCGGATTTTTCAGTTCCTCATCCATTTTACTCGGCATTGTTTTCGGATACATAGCGGCATTTATTATGGGGATGGTTTTACCTACAACAGGGATTAATGCAGATGGTGTGGAATATACGAAAGCGTGGGTCCTAAACTGGGACAAGGTTGCAGATGCTTCCTGGTTCGAAATCCCAAAATTTATGCCGGTTAAACCTGTTTTTGATCTGAGAGCCATACTTCCGGTTCTTATTATGTTTATTGTGACTGCTGTTGAAACGGTAGGAGATATTTCCGGCGTGATGGAAGGCGGACTCGGAAGAGAGGCAACGGATAAGGAGCTTTCCGGTGGAGTTATGTGTGACGGACTTGGATCTTCGTTCGCTGCATTATTCGGTGTACTGCCAAATACTTCGTTCAGCCAGAATGTCGGTCTTGTAACGATGACGAAGGTCGTCAATCTGTTCGCATTGTCAACGGGAGCAATCTTTTTGATTCTGTGCGGACTATGTCCGAAGCTCGCAGCATTGATCTCCATTATGCCACAATCGGTTCTTGGCGGAGCCGCGGTCATGATGTTTTCTTCGATTGTTATCAGTGGTATTCAGCTGATTACCAAAAATCCGTTAAATGCCAGAAATCTATCCATCGTTTCTGTGGCACTCGGTGTTGGATACGGAATGGGATCAAATCCTGGTATTCTTGCCAATGCACCGCAGCTTGTCCAGCTTGTATTCGGCGGATCCGGAATTGTGCCGGCGGCGCTTGTTGCGATCCTTTTGAATATCATTCTTCCAAAAGAAAAAGAAACGTAAAAAGGAAAGCCTTCCGCTGATGCGGAAGGTTCAGACAATTCTCAACATATACTTTGATATCGTAATTATCTTCCGGTAGCTGGCATCCAACCAGATAGGTGCCATTATTGCTGGAACAGCGGATGATGTGTCCGTCCAGTGTAGAATGTTGCGGAAGTGCAAAATTCTCAATTTGGATCGTAATATCCTTTCCTTTGTTATCCATGAAGGAAGAATCATAGGTGATTAAGGCGAAACCGTTTGCACTGATATTATCCAGGCGTCCGGAATATTTCTGTCCGGAATCTTTTAATGTAATGGTACATGGATTACTCATATCAAGGCGCGGATATTTTCGACGGTTGCGAATGATCGGACGTGAATTAATGCGCACTGCAAATGCATCCGTACGACCGACGCGGGTAGGCGTAAGTGTTGTTTTCTCCCAACAATAGAGTACGTTTCCAACCGTTGCCTGAATGTCACAATTGGAAAGCGTTTCTCTTGTTGAGGTCTCTGGAAGAACCACTGTAAATCCGGTATCTTCGCAGGAAACAATTTCTCCGTGGAAATAATCATATCCCATAGGTTTGTTGACCGTTACCTTTACTTTCATTCCGGCTTCGATATCTTCAAGTCCCATGAAGCCGCCGATTCCAAGCTCACACATCAGCGATGCGATCGTATCCTCAATCTGATTGATGTTAGTAGCACTTTCATTGTATTTGCCAAGCATTCTGCGGCTGATCTCATCTGAATCAGCGATGCAGCCTGTCATGGTTTCTACAATCTGGGATACATGCTCCATATTGCTGACTAACTGAATATTTGAAGATTCAACTTCTTTCATAGCGGAGTCGATAACATGAATATGTTCACCAAGCTGAGAGGAATCCTCGTTGATCTTGCTGACATTTTTACCAGTCTGTGTAACTTTTTCAAGTGTGAGCTGAATTAACTGTAAGGTCTGTTCGATGGAGGAAGTCATCTTGGCAGTTGTCTCGTCAAGACGCATGAGGGCCTCCTGGATCTGACCGGAAGAAGACTGCGTCTCTGCACTTAGTTTGCGAATCTGCTCGGCAACGACTGCAAAACCTTTGCCGGCTTCTCCTGCACGTGCTGCCTCAATGGAGGCATTGAGAGCTAGAAGATTCGTCTGATCATTGATATCTTCAATTGTGCTCGTCTGATTCTTTACGGTTTCAAATTCCTCCTTGAATGCAACGAGTACCTGCTCTACCTCGGAAGAGAGTTTGACCATCGTTCCGGTTGTTGTGACAAGGGAGTCGAGATCTCCGGAACTTGTCTGTGCGTGTTTGACGGATTCCGCGGTAAGTTCCACCATCTCATTGATCATCGCTGCCACATGCTGTACCTGAGCACTGATATCCGTTGTCATATCCTTTGAAGATTCTGTCTGGTCAAATAATTCACCATTGTGTTCTGTCAGTTCATTCATTCCGTGTACGACAACATCGGAACCGTGTTTGTTCTCGGTTGCAATCTCGCGGACAACGGTAATTCCGTCCATGATCGTGTTACTTGCAGTCTTTACCGTTTCAACGGTTGTGACAACGCGTTTTAAATCCGCTTTGATACTGTCTGTCAAAGCTCCGTCTGATTCGACAAGATGGCGGATGGACATGACGTAGCATACATAGCAGAGAATCAGACAGGCAATCTGTAACTGATAATTCTTCATGTCGGAAGCACTTGTCTGACCGAGTACCAGTCCGTGATAGAGGGCACTTGCAAGAACACTGATGATGTTGGCGATTCCACAATTGATCATAAAGCGTCTGTTCTTATATAATACAAGAAGACTGGTCACTGGAAGAATATAGGTGAATGCGATCGGTGAATCTGTTGTGAAAATCAGGAAGGTATAAAAGATTCCATAACCGATAAACAGATCATGACGATAAAGATCGGTATCTTTTCCTTTGACTTTTAACAAAATATCTCCGGCAATAAAAGGAATCCAGCACAGAAGTATAAAAATGATATACTCATTGACCGGATAAAGTCCGTTGCTGACATCTGCACCGTAGTTTGCGGTCAGAAGCAGACCGAAGATCAGCCAGATACGACGTGCTTTCTGGTTTGCCTTGGCTTTAAATAGTGTCTCATCATAGTTCATAGAAGTTTCCTCGTTTCTTGTGTATCTTAGTAAGTATCTTACAATTTTTTTGAATAATCTGCTTTAATTTTATATGATTTTTCGCTGGCTTTCAAGGGAGTAACTTAACATTACGAAAAACATCGGTCTTAAGTTGTATTTTTATGCAATTTTTTGCATAATAATAGTTTCAATAATTGATGAAATATTGTAAAATAGAAAGTAATTTGGCGGATTATAGGATTCCAGAAAGAAATCGATGATCCAGAAAGGAATATATTATGAGAAAAATGCAAACAAGGAAACGCTCCCTTGCAGTGATCCTTCTTACAGCTTTGATGCTGCTGACACTGACTGCATGCGGACAAAAGAATGCGGATCAGGCGCCGGATAAAGTGATTTCCGGGGTGGATGATCTCGAAGGTGCGAAGATCGGTGTACAGATCGGTACGGTCGGAGATACCTACGCATCCGATTATGAAGGTGATGACGCAGGAACGGAAGTTGCCCGTTATAACAAGGGTGCGGATGCAGTACAGGCGTTAAAGCAGAATAAGATTGACTGTGTGATCATTGACGAGCAGCCGGCATTGGCATTCGTGGATAAGAATCCGGAACTTAAGATTCTTGACGAGGAATTTACGAATGAGGATTATGCCATCTGTGTGGCAAAAGGAAATGATGAACTGCTTGACAAGATCAATGGTGCATTGGATGAGCTTAAGCAGGATGGAACACTCGAATCAATTATCAATAATTATATTGGAGTGGATGCCGGAAAGACTCCATATGTATCCTCGGACGATGTGATAAGAGACAATGGAACGCTTACGATGGCTACCAACGCTGCGTTCCCTCCTTATGAATATTATGAGAATGGAACCATTGTCGGAATCGATGCGGATATGGCGCAGGCAATCGCAGATAAGCTTGGCATGAACTTAGTGATCTCGGATATGGAGTTTGATTCGATCATTGCTGCGGTACAGTCCGGAAAAGCCGATTTTGGTGCGGCAGGACTGACGGTAACGGAAGACCGCTTGAAAAATATTAACTTCTCGGAATCCTATACGACAGCAAAGCAGGTCATTATCGTAAATACCGGCGAGGGTGCTAACCAGCAGAGCCTGGTTGAGAAATTCAAGCAGGTATTTATTGAAAAAGACAGATGGCAGTATATACCAAAGGGACTTCGTAATACGTTGATCATTACGTTTTTTGCAGGTGTGATCGGTATTATTCTTGGATTCCTGTTTGCAATCATTCGTGTCGCAAACGACAGAAATGATGAGAAAAAGCTTGGCATTCGGGTTTTAAATGCTATCGTAAAGGTGTATCTGACAATATTCCGTGGAACGCCAATGATGGTTCAGCTTCTTATTATGTATTATGTCATTTTTGCCTCGGTGAAGGCGAATCCGATTATGACAGCAGTTCTTGCGTTTGGATTAAATTCCGGTGCATATGTGGCAGAAGCAATCCGTGCCGGTATTATGTCAGTTGAAATCGGACAGTTTGAGGCTGGTCGAAGCCTTGGATTTACCTATGGACAGACGATGATTCATATTATCCTGCCACAGGCGGTCAAGAATGCACTTCCTGCAATGTGTAATGAATTTATCGCTTTGTTAAAGGAAAGTTCCATTGTCGGATATATCGGACTGATCGATTTGACCAAAGCTGGCGATATCATCCGAAGCAATACCTACGAGGCGTTTATGCCACTGATTGCGGTTGCACTTGTATACCTTGTGATCGTTATGTTCCTGACATTTCTTGTCGGACGCCTGGAAAGGAGACTGAAGAAAGATGCTAGATAGAGAATTATTAATAGAAGTAAAGGACTTGTGCAAATCGTACGGAGATCATGTTGTTCTTGAGAATCTGAGCACGAATATTTACAGAGGCGAGGTTATTGCAATTGTCGGTCCGTCTGGATGCGGTAAGTCGACATTCCTTCGTTCCTTGAATTTATTGGAGCGTCCGGAGCATGGACAGATTATTTTTGAGGGAACAGATCTTCTTGATAAGAAAACAAATATCAACCATGTTCGTCAGAAGATTGGAATGGTATTCCAGCAGTTTAATCTGTTTCCGAATATGACCGTGAAAGAAAATATCATGCTTGCTCCGATGAAGCTTAAGAATGTGCCAAAAGGCGACGCTGAGAGAGAGGCACTTCGATTGCTTACAAGAGTCGGTCTGGCTGAGAAAGCGGAGGCTTATCCGAATACATTGTCCGGAGGTCAGAAGCAGCGTATCGCGATCGCCCGTACGATGGCGATGAACCCGGATGTGATTCTTTTTGATGAGCCGACATCGGCGCTTGATCCGGAGATGGTCGGTGAGGTTCTTGAAATTATGAAGGAACTTGCGGAAGACGGAATGACGATGATCGTGGTAACGCATGAGATGGGATTCGCGAGAGAAGTTGCGAACCGTGTGCTTTTTATTGACGAAAGGAATATTCAGGAGGATGAGGATCCTGAAACCTTCTTTGATCATCCGAGCAATGCGAGACTTCAGGAGTTCCTTTCGAAAGTAAGATAATCTCAGAAAATTATAAAGTAAATATAAAATTAAAATGAACACCGGCAAATTACTTGACGCAGTAATTTGCCGGTGTTATTATTTAACGCATGCAAATACATAACAGTGTTAACAAATGAGACAAAAAGAGGATGAGTAAGTATGGAAACCATATATGAAGATCTGTTTCATGTGATGAATCAGTTTCGCAAATTAAAGTTCAATGATCTGTTTCCGCAGATCAGCAGGATGGATTTCTTCACGATGAGTATGATCATGGATAAAGGGAAAGAAGGACAGATGACGATTTCTGAGCTCGCTGCAAAGGCCGGGGTACTTCCACCAGCAGTATCGCGGACGCTTAGAGGGTTGGAAGAAAAAGGATATATTGAGCGTAATGTCAACAAAAAGGATCGCAGAAATACTTATGTTGAACTGACACCGGAAGGTGAGAAGATTACACTTGAAGTCAGAGAGACGATGTGCGAATACGGACGCGCGGTCATGAAGCAGGTTGACGAAGACGAAATCAGACGTCTGGTTACTTATTTGAATCACATATATGAGATTGCAGATCAGGAACTGAAGGCTAGAAAGGTAAAAGGCAGAAAGGAGCAGGAGAATGAAGAGCATATTTAAAAACATGCTTCCGTATTGGAAGACGATCGTGATCGTGATCGCTTTGCTTTTTGTGCAGGCGTGGTGTGATCTGTCTCTTCCGGCATATACATCGGATATTATTGATGTTGGAATCCAGAATAATGGTGTAGAACATGTGGTGCCGGAGTCACTTACAGAAGATGAATTTAAGATGGCACAGTTTATTATGACGGAGGATGAGTGTAAAACATGGGAGAGCCTTTACACGCTTAAAGACGGCATCTATGAGCTTTCTGAGAAATCCGAAAAGAAGCTGGATGAAGTTGATGAACAGATGGTACTTCCTCTGATTATGAACTATCAGATGAGTGCGATGGAGGAGGATACCTTTAAGGGACTTATCGCAAAACAGATGGGCAAAGACGAATCGGAGCTTGCAGATCTTACCGTTGAGCAGATTGGTCAGATGCTCGGCACAGACCTAAAATCGTTTCAACAGGAAAAAGAGGACGATGACGGAAATAAGTATGAAGCTACCTGTGTGGATGTACGCCCGATTTTTGCAACGATGCTGGAAAACAAGATGATGGATAAAGATACGATTCTTTCGATGCGTGACAGCATGGAAGATACGATAGACACGATGGGAAGTTCTCTTGTGAAGGCGATGGGAGTTGCCTATGCGGTATCCTGTGATAAGGCAGCCGGACTTGATGTGGATCATATTCAGAAAAGCTATCTGCTATCTGCCGGACTTAAGATGGTAGGTATGGCATTTTTGATGGGAATAGTTACAGTGTTGGTCGGACTGTTTGCTTCAAGAGTCGGTGCCGGAATCGGTATGACACTTCGAGGAAAAGTATTCAAGCAGGTTGTTGGATTTTCAAATGCGGAGATGGATAAGTTCTCGACCGCTTCTTTAATCACAAGAAGTACGAACGATATCCAGCAGATACAGATGGTTTCTGTTATGCTGCTTCGAATGATCGCATATGCGCCGATCCTCGGAATCGGTGGTGTGTTAAAAGTAATGCAGACCGGTGCTGGAATGGGTTGGATCATTGTCCTTGCAATTGTTGTTATCTTAGGCTATGTTATGGTTCTTATGTCTGTGACAATGCCGAAGTTTAAGCTGATGCAGAAACTTGTGGATAACGTGAACCTTGTATCGCGTGAGATTTTGACAGGTCTTTCTGTCATTCGTGCTTTCGGGCGTGAGAAGAAGGAAGAGGAGCGCTTCGATGATGCCAATAAGGATCTGACGAAGACGATGCTTTTTACCAACCGTGTTATGACCTTTATGATGCCTGGTATGATGATGATCATGAATGTGCTGACGGTTGGAATCGTCTGGGTTGGAGCGCATAAGATTGATGCGGGAACGATGCAGGTTGGTGCGATGACGGCATTTATTACTTATGCGATGATGATTGTTATGTCATTTTTAATGTTGACGATGATGTCGATTATGCTTCCACGAGCTGCGGTAGCAGCAGATCGTATCGATGAAGTGATTCATACGCAGTCATCTATCCGTGACGATGAGAATCCCAAAAATCTGGCTGTACACGATGGTGTTGTCCGATTTGATCATGTGAATTTCAAGTATCCTGGGGCTGAGGAGGATGTGCTTCACGACATCGATTTTGTGGCAGAACCGGGAAAGACAACCGCGATCATTGGAAGTACGGGATGCGGTAAGTCGACACTGGTGAATCTGATTCCGCGTCTGTATGATGTTTCGGAAGGAAGCATTACACTTGACGGTCAGGATATCCGCAAAATCCGCATGTCGGATCTGCGTGAAGAAATTGGATTTGTTCCGCAAAAAGGCGTGCTTTTCTCAGGAACGATCGCATCCAATCTGAGATTCGGCAGAGACGATGCAACGGACGAAGAGATTCGACTTGCGGCAGAGATTGCGCAGGCGAGCGAATTTATTGATGCCAAGGATGATAAATATGATAGTGCGATCGCACAGGGGGGAAGCAACGTATCCGGTGGACAGAAGCAGCGTCTGTCGATTGCCCGGGCGATTGCCAAGAATCCAAAGATATTTATTTTTGATGACAGTTTCTCGGCATTGGACCTTAAGACAGATGCCGCATTGCGTAAAGCACTGTCTGATAACGTAAAGGATTGTACAGTGATTATTGTTGCGCAGCGTATCAGCACGATTCTTCATGCAGATCAGATTCTGGTGCTGGATGACGGAAGAATCGTCGGAAAGGGAACGCATGAGGAACTGATGAAGTCCTGTGAAGTATACCAGCAGATTGCAAAATCACAGTTGTCTGCAAAAGAACTTGGACTTGAGGAAAGCGAGGTGGCATCCAATGAGTGATCAGGAATTGAAACGTACGCCTCAAAGAAGAAGAGGACCGATGGGGCACGGTCGTATGCAACCAGGTGAGAAACCTAAGAATTTCAAGAAGTCAATCAAGAAATTAATTCAGTATATAGCAAAATATAAGGTGGGAATCTTCGCAGTTATGCTTTTGGCAGCCTGCTCGACGGTCTTTACTGTAATCGGACCAAAAATTCTCGGCAAAGCAACGACTGCGTTGACCGAAGGCCTGATGGCGAAGATTCAGGGAACCGGAAGCATTGATTTTGGCAGAATCGGAAGCATTCTCTTATTTGTTTTAGGGTTGTATCTGCTCAGTGCAGTCTTTTCATTTATGCAGGGATGGATCATGACCGGTATTACGCAGAAGGTGTGTTACCAGCTTCGTAAGGAGATTTCGGAGAAGATCAACCGTATGCCGATGAAGTATTTTGAGAGTCGTACCTATGGTGAAGTACTTTCTCGTATTACAAATGATGTCGATACACTGGGACAGGGATTAAATCAGAGTATAACAACGATTATTACATCTGTCGCTACGCTGATCGGTGTACTTATCATGATGCTTAGTATTTCTCCACTCATGACGTTGATCGCATTAGTGATCCTTCCAATCTCGATGGCTTTGATCGGACTTGTAACGAAGAAATCACAGAAGTTCTTCCGTGCACAGCAGGGGCAGTATCGAGGGTGATGCAGCCCGCATG
>OMGK01001552.1_pt1 | contig 12281 bp, 8 predicted proteins | sample 1645881 | NCBI WGS metagenome assembly OMGK01 (sample SAMN00849303, study PRJEB25192) | human gut metagenome
GAGACAAAGACAGACATAAAAACAACCCCAAATTATAAAGAATTATGGAACATAACCACGATTGTAGCCACAGTCACGAGCATGGTCACGAACATGAGGATGCTCACGACAAGTATATGGAAGCACTTGCCAAATACAACACCCATCTGAATGATGAAGATGTAAAAGCAAAAGTTACCCATTTCATCGAAGAGCATTTGGCTGAAAACAATACACCGGAAGTTAAGAAATTCCTCTTCCACTGCATTGATCTCACCACATTAAAATGTACCGACTCGGAAGAAAGCGTAATGAAATTTACCGAAAAGGTAAACGATTTCGTTGACAAATATCCCGATTTGAGCAATGTAGCCGCCATTTGTGTTTACCCCAATATGGCAGAGATAGTAAACGACACACTGGAAGCCGATAACGTAAATATTGCCTGTGTATCGGGGGGATTTCCCTCTTCACAAACATTCATTGAAGTGAAAGTGGCAGAAACTGCCATGGCTATTCATAGCGGTGCAGACGAAATAGACATTGTCATCTCGGTCGGCAAGTTCCTGACCGGTGACTATGAAGGAATGTGCGATGAAATCGAAGAATTAAAAGCAGTCTGCGGAGACAAGCACTTGAAAGTAATTCTGGAAACAGGAGCACTCGGAAATGCTTCCAACATTAAGAAAGCATCTATTTTATCGATGTATTCGGGCGCAGACTTCATCAAAACTTCTACCGGTAAAGAAAATCCTGCCGCGACCCCCGAAGCTGCCTATGTGATGTGTGAAGCCATCAAAGAATACTATATGGTTACCGGCAGAAAAGTCGGCTTTAAACCTGCCGGAGGCATCAATACCGTGCACGACGCATTGGTTTACTACACTATCGTAAAAGAAATATTGGGCGAAGAATGGTTAACCAATGAATTATTCCGCTTAGGAACAAGCCGTCTGGCTAATCTGCTCCTCTCCGAAATTGTTGGTCAGGAAACTAAATTCTTCTAATCACTACACCATACAACTATTACAACCGATTCCATCGCTGTGAGAAGCAATTCCACGACGATGGAATTGTTTTTATACCAATAAAAGGATAAACAGGAAGTTATTTCTCACGTTCTATCACGTAATCAATATAAGCAGTCAAAGCATCTTTAATGGTTGTATCAGCAGTAGAAGGAAGCAAATCCAATGCTTTATTACGATAATCCACCATCACCTGTCTGGCATACTCTATACCGCCATTCTTTTTCACATAATCGATGAAGAGGGATATTTCTGCATCTGTAGCATCCAAGGATTTAATGCGAAGCGCCAATTGGCACATCTTCTCATCACCCAAAGTATTCAGCACATGCAATGCCGGCAATGTCAACTTACCTTCGCTCATATCATTGCCTGTCGGCTTACCTATCTCACCGGAAGAGTAATAATCGAAAATATCATCCTTAATCTGGAAAGCAATCCCGATCATCTCACCGAATAACCGCGCATTTTGCACCATTTCATCGGAAGAGTTGACAGCTACTGCCCCGGCTCCGGCACTGGCTGTAAAGAGTGCGGCTGTTTTCTTACGAATCACATCATAATAGACTTCTTCAGAAAATTCAGAAGCATTGATATTAGTCAATTGGATAATCTCACCTTCGGCAAGATTCTGCCCAAGCCGTGCCACCAAATCGACAATACGGATAGAACCTGTCATGGCAGAATGTTTCAGACTGGTAGCCAACATATAGTCTCCCACCAACACAGACACCTTATTATTATAAATAGCATTTACCGATGACTGTCCGCGGCGTTTATCACTTTCGTCCACCACATCGTCATGCACCAGACTTGCTGTGTGAAGCAACTCCAATGAAAGAGCAGCATGAAGTGCAGAATAATTGATTTCACCGAATAATTTGGCCATCAGCAACGTCAGAATAGGACGCATCATCTTGCCATTCCTCTGCTTAATATAGGTCAATACCTCACTAAGTAAAGGATTGGAACTTTGAAGCGAAGCGTCAAACAAGGATTTGAACTCTTCAAACTCCTTAACAATAGGCAATCTGATTTGCTGTAACTTGTCCATACAGGTTAATTTGAGCACAAAAGTAGTAATAAAACGCGGAATACGGTATTTTTTTGTACTTTTACCATGAAAAAACTAAAGATTTTTAAGAATGGACAAACTTTTTCTGCTGGATGCATACGCATTAATATATCGCGCATACTACGCTTTCATCAAAAGCCCGCGCATTAACTCCAAGGGTTTCAACACTTCAGCCGTACTCGGCTTTGTCAATACACTGGAAGACGTATTGAAGAAAGAAACCCCAACGCACATTGGTGTGGCATTCGACCCTGCCGGACCTACTTTCCGCCACGAGGCATACGAACAATACAAGGCTCAGCGCGAAGAAACGCCCGAAGCAATCCGTTTGTCCGTACCTATCATAAAAGACATTATCCGCGCTTACCGCATTCCCATTCTGGAAATGCCGGGCTATGAAGCCGATGATGTAATCGGTACACTTGCCACCGAAGCCGGACGGCGCGGTATCACTACCTATATGATGACTCCCGACAAGGATTATGGTCAACTGGTGAGTGACAATGTATTTATGTACCGGCCCAAATATGGTGACAAGGAATTTGAGGTGATGGGTATCGAGCAGATAAAGGCAAAGTTTGACATTCAGTCACCTGCTCAGGTCATTGATATGTTGGGACTGATGGGCGACTCGTCCGACAACATTCCCGGTTGTCCGGGTGTAGGCGAAAAAACGGCACAGAAGCTCATTGCCCAATATGGCAGCATCGAAAACCTACTCTCCCACACAGATGAATTGAAAGGGGCATTGAAAACAAAAGTGGAAACTAATCGAAAAATGATTGAGTTCTCCAAATTCTTGGCGACTATTAAAATTGATGTCCCCATTACATTGAACATGGATGAACTGAAACGCGAAGAACCCGACGAAGAGGAACTTCGGAAGATTTTTGAAGAGATGGAATTCCGCACGCTCATCGACCGCGTTTTTAATCGTGAAAAGAAAACGGCTTCGGCAGGTGCGACTGCAATGTCACACGACAAAGCACAAGGCTCACTTTTCGGTGACCAGCCTTCACTATTTGACCAACCGAGCACTTCACCATCTTCACAGGCTTCATCACAAGGCAATCTCTTTGCAGAATTTGAATACGAGAATACAGGAAACGGAAATTATTCAAATCTCGCATGTTTAGAAAATTCAAAATACGACTATCAACTTATTGATACAGAAGAAAAAAGAACCGAATTAATACAAAAGTTGCTTACAAAAGAAACTTTCAGTCTAGACACGGAAACAACAGGAACCGATCCCATCACCGCAAAACTGGTAGGAATGAGTTTCAGCTACACCGAAAACCAAGCTTTCTATGTCCCCGTTCCCGCCGAACAAAACGAAGCACAAAAAATTGTTAATGAGTTCCGACCGGTATTTGAAAAAGCAGGAGTACTGAAAGTGGGACAAAATATTAAGTACGATATGCTGGTGCTAGGCAACTACGGAGTAGAGGTTTGCGGTCCGCTGTTCGACACTATGGTAGCACACTATGTGCTGCAACCCGAACTGCGCAATGATCGGGCGGCCGATCGCGTCAACTGTCTCAGCACTGTGCAACGTGCCGGCGGTGGCATGAACCAAGGCCTGTGTCAATCCTTCGCCGCCATCGGAAAGAGGCATAAGCCAGCATTCCGCCTGCGGATTGCCACGCTTAATGCCGCGAGCCATCGCCTGTGCGATTGCTTCAGCCGAAGCGGCCTCCTTGAACGAGTCCGGTGCCAGCAAAATCCGCATACATGCCTCCTTCTACGTCTGCATCCATACAGTAATGCAGTGCCGGGGCAGAGGCTTAGCGGTAGCCCTCCCACATGGGCAGGGGGAACAGGGTGTCTTCGCATTCCGCCCACATGGCGTTCAGGTCCTGACCGGGCGTGCGCAGCCAACGCAGCTGCACGCCATCCATCATGGCGAATCCCGCATTAAGCAGCCGACGCGTATCAACGCCTTCGGGCGTGCACCAATGGATATTGAGCGCGGTATCGGCATTATGCAGCTCACGATTGGCGAAGTACTCGTGTGCAGGGTGGTTCGGGTCGATCGCTTCGGCACTCAACGTGGAAAACATGTGCACCTGAAGCGGTCTACGTGCGTTCACCGCCACGATTCTGCGCCACATGCCGGCGATCAACGGTCGTGGCTCACGTACCATGTCGGTAAGAATGTCTTCCGTTTCGGAATCGTAGACTTCGTCCAGCGCGGCTGTGAGCAGTCCTTCCTTACTGCCGACATAATGCAGTACGCCAGCCTTGGTGAGTCCTACGCGATCGGCGATTTTCTGCAGGGAAGTGCCGTAATAGCCGAGCGTTCCAAACAGTTCGACGGCCGCGTTGAGAATCTCCGCCCTTCGGTCGACTTCTTCGTTGGCCATGATGATTCCCTCTCTTGCCCTTCATTGATGGCGATTCATGTGCGCTGCAATGCTTATGAATCGTCATTTCTCTCAAGTTGTAAATACTGCAGTTACTTTACGGTCGGTTAATTGATTTTTCAAAGAAGATTGGCGTGTTGCGGTGTTGGTTTTGATAAAGTACCTACCAACCGGTTAGTAGAGATTTCGGGGTTGAGGTCTCATGCAGATCGGTTAACCGATACGAACTCAAGAAAACGATGCGAAAGAGGAACGTATGAGCGAAAAAACCTATCCTTCCATCAATGATCTGACGCTTGAAGAGAAGGCATCCCTGACTTCCGGCGGCGACGCTTGGCATCTGCAGGGTGTTGAAGCCAAGGGCATTCCCGGCTATATGATCACCGATGGCCCCCACGGCCTGCGCAAGTCCAACTCGGCCACCACCGGCGAAGTCGACCTGAACAACTGCGTGCCTGCCACCTGCTTCCCGCCGGCGGCTGGTCTGTCCAGCTCCTGGAATCCGGAACTCATCCACCAGGTTGGCGAAGCCATGGCCGAAGAGTGCATTCAGGAGAAGGTCGCCGTAATCCTCGGCCCGGGCGTGAACATCAAGCGCAACCCGCTGTGCGGACGTAACTTCGAATACTATTCCGAAGATCCGATCGTCGCCGGACGTATGGCGGCAGGCCTGATCCGCGGCATCCAGAGCAACGGCATCTCCGCATGCCCGAAGCATTTCGCGGTCAACAGCCAGGAACTGCGCCGCCAGGCCAGCAACTCCGTGGTCGATGAGCGTACCATGCGCGAACTGTATCTGACCGGTTTCGAAATCGCAGTGCGTGAAGCCAAGCCGCTGACCATCATGACCTCCTACAACGAGATCAACGGCGTCTACGCGCACGAAAACAAGCATTTGCTCCAGGAGATTCTGCGCGACGAATGGGGCTTCGACGGCATGGTCGTCTCCGACTGGGGCGGATCCAACTCCGCGGTCGCAGCAGTCAAGGCAGGCGGATCGCTGGAAATGCCGTCTCCGGGCTTCACTTCCGCGCGTGAGCTGGAAGGCGCGGTCAAGGCGGGAACTCTGTCTGAAGCCGATATCAACGCGCGTGCCGCAGAAGTCGCAAAAATCGCGGCAGCGACCAAGCTGGTCGGTGTTGGACGTAACGATCTGCTCAAAGACGATATCGCAGCAGCGCATCACGACGTGGCACGCAAGGTGGCCGAAGGCTCCAGTGTGCTGTTGAAGAACGATAACGCGACCCTGCCATTCAAGGCCGGCACCCGCGTGGCGGATCGGCGATATGGCCGCAACCGCACGTTATCAGGGTTCCGGCTCCTCCAAGGTAAACGCCACCAAGGAAGAGAACATTCTTGAAGAGGTCAAGAACGCCGAAGGCCTCGTGCTTGCCGGCTATGAGCAGGGCTATGACCGCCAGGGCAAGGCTGACCGCGTGCTCGTGGAAGACGCAGTCGCGCTGGCTGGCAAGGAAAGCGTTGATGCGGTGCTTGCAGTCGTCGGTCTTGACGAACGCAGCGAATCCGAAGGCCTTGACCGTTCCACCATGGCGATTCCGCAGGTGCAGAACGATCTGGTCGAAGCGCTGAAGGGCGCGGGCAAGCCGATCGTGGTCGTGCTTGTCGCCGGCTCTCCGGTGGAACTGCCGTGGATTGACGACGTTGCCGCAGTGCTTTACGTGGGTCTGTCGGGTCAGGCCGGCGCTTCCGCGACCGTGCGCGCGCTGACCGGTGAGATCAATCCGTCCGGCCACTTGGCCGAAACCTGGCCGATGCATTACGAGGATTGCCCGAGCTCCGGTTGGTATCCGGCGATTGGTCGCGATGCGATCTATCGCGAAGGCCCGTTCGTTGGCTACCGTTATTACGAGACCGCCGGTGTGCCCGTGCGCTTCCCGTTCGGTTACGGCTTGAGCTACTCCACGTTCACCTACAGTGCCGCCACTGCTGGTGAGAACGGCATTGACGTGATGGTCAGCAACGATTCCGATGTTGCCGGTTCGACCGTTGTACAGCTGTACGTGCGCGGTCCGCAGGGTGGTGTGTTGCGTCCGGATCGCGAGCTCAAGGGCTTCGCCAAGGTTTCGCTTGCCGCACACGAAAGCAAGAGCGTGCACATCGATTTCGACCGTTACACCTTCCGTCACTTCGACGTTGCCAGCAACGAATGGAAGACGGAAACCGGCGAGTGGACGCTGATGGTGGGCGACAACGCCGAACACCTGCCGCTTACGATTCCGCACACCGTCGCAGGCGATGTCAATCCGGTTGCCGCGGATACTGCGCTCGGCCATTATCTCAGCGGCCACGTCAAGGAAGTGACCGACGCCGAAATGGCCGTGCTGTTCGGCCATGAGGTTGTGGCACCGGGCAAGCCGGTGACGTTCGGCGTGAACGATCCGATCATGTCGTGGGTGGATTCCAAGGGCTTCGTGGCACGTACCGTCGCCAAGACGCTCACCAAGCAGGAAGCCAAGATTCGTCAGAAGACCGGCGCTCCGGACCTCAACACCCTGTTCATCCTGAACATGCCTCCGCGAGCCATGAGCAAGATGACCCAAGGCATGGTCGATTCCGCGATGGTCGACGCCATCGTCAAAATCGCCAACGGACACACCTTCCGCGGATTGGGCGGCGTCATCGCCGGCTTCTTCCGCAACCAATCCGCAAACAAGCGCACTGCAAAGGAGCTGAACAATGACTGATAACAACGCAACGCAGCCGGCTGAGAAGGTCGGTCCGATCCGCCAGTGGATCAAGGACCACCCGAACATCTGGGAGTTCATCCTGTTCAACGTGCTGTCGAACATCTCCACCATCACCCGTTTCGTGGTGACGTGGATCGGCACCGCCATCTTCATCAGTGGCATGGGCCTGACGCAGCCGTTCCACTTCCTGATCTTCAACTACGACACTCAGGGCAACGGTCTGGGCGGCTTCCTCACCTTCCTGCTTGCCGAGGCGCTCGCCCAGGTGGTGAACTTCTTCGTGCAGATGAAGTGGGTGTTCAAGTCTGACTCCAGCTTCAAGGATGCCGCTTGGAAGTACGTGATCCTCGCTGTGATCATCGTGGTTGTGAACCTTGTGCTGCCGGGCTATGTGACCGGTCTGTGCCAGGGTTGGGGCATGGGCGCTGGCATTGCTGGCACCATCGCTTCCGTGGTCAACACCCTGCTCGCCGTGATCGTGAGCTACCCGCTGCTCAAGTTCTGGGTTATGCCGAAGAGCAAGTCCAAGGAGACGGCCAAGTAACCCTTCATAGCTGACTTCTTTTTCTTCCCTTCCTCAACCCGCCCGGTCTTCCCTCTTTCCCGGGCGGGTTTTCTTATGACCTTTTGCTGCTTTCCTGTAGTTTCTTGTGATTTCTCAATATCGAAATGCAATCGTCAGCAGTGTTGCCGGCGTAAAATCGAAAACGAGATTGGCGTAAAATCGAAAGTCAAAACAGCGTAAAATCGAAAACGGGATTGGCATAAACTTGAAAGTGCGGAATGATGAGTGATTTGGCGAGGTCCTAAAGCTTCGTCAACCATTAAACGGGGTCGTTCTCTTCCTCTCTCATGACCTCGTTGGAAAAGCCCTGCATAGCTGCGGGGCTTTTCTTTTTGCTCAGAAAGACATACGCTAACCGGCCCCAGCAAATGAACGTTTTTTGTTCTTTTGTCAACCTCTTCCGTATAGTTGTATGCAGTAATCTCCCGAAAGGGGATTGCGAATCTATGAGGGGAGACAATGAGCTCGGAATTGAAGTTCGTCCGTTGCGGGTTTAACGGAGGAACGGAACAGGAATCTGGACGGCAGTGCCTGTCTTTGAAGCGTTGCCTTGCTTCGGTTATTGCTGTTTCCTTGTCCATCGTGTGCATGGTGCCTGCAGCATATGCTCAGAATATAGACGATGTGAGTAGCTCTCCTAACGCCGTAATTTCTGAGGGGGGGGGGTAATACTGTCGTAGCTGCTCCTTCTGCCCGCAATGTCAACGTTGACGATAAGACGTCAGAAGAGGCCAATACATCAAACGGTGCGCCAACACCTTCCGAAACGAATCAAGACGCACAGCAGGATTCATCTCCTTCATCTTCTACTACTGGTGATTCTTCCGAATCCTCAAATGGTGCGACAGACAATAAGGCGGACGACTCAGCAGAAGCTACCGCTGGCAATTCCACTAATGATGGAGCCCAAACGCAGGCTCCAAACGATGCTTCTTCTCAAGATGCCAAGAACGATTCCTCAAATGTGACGGATCAATCGCCGGCGAAGGCCAATGTGCAGGTCGCCGCGACGGCGCTTGGCGGCCGTGACTTTGAGGGTCAGGTCACCAAGGAGATCAACGGCAAGACCTACATCCTGATTGGTAACGAGCAGCAGCTGCGTGCGATTGGTTCTGGCAAGAAGGTTATTGGCCGCATCAACAAGGTCACGCAGACTTGCATGCAGCAAGGAGCCCTCAATTATCAGTGGGTGGACGGCACGCCGTCTTCCGAATACGCCGGTGACGCCGATCTCTCCGATTCAGATATTTTGCGCGATACTGATGCCTCCGACCACGACAGTCCACTGCTGGCATGCACGGCGTTAAGCGTCAACAGGACCCGCACCAAGTATTACGGCGTGGGTGCTGATGGCACGCAAACGGACTACTCCGCTGCCAACACCGGCCTGACCTATTCCGCAGACGCCAACTACCTGATCTTCCGTGACATCGACCTGTCCAAGAACGCGGCAGATACCAACAACACCGAGTGGACTCCGCTCATGTTCTCCGGCACTATGCTCGGTGCGGTCTCCAATGACGGCGACACCGAAGCCAGCCTGTGGAAGGCTGTTGGGGCCGATGGCGCAAGCGTGGTTCACGCTACCGCAGCTCGGCCGGTCATCAGCCATGTGGTCGTCAATCAGAAAGATATGGTCTCTAATGTCAAAGGCGACCAGCTGGATGTCAGCAAGCAGCAGGGCATCGGCTTCTTCGCCTCGATCACGAACAAGACCGTGATGAACAGCAACAGTCTGGGCAGCGCCGGTACGGCCGTGGTGTCGAACCTCAAGCTGCAGGATGTGTCGGTGACGAATCATACGAGTGAATCGTATATTCCGCCGACCTTGCTCGGTATGCTCACTTCGGCAGTGGGATTACTGCTCGACACACTGTTGAAGGCGTTAAAACTATTGACATTCGGACAAGTAGATCTTGACCTCAATCTTCAAGGTCTGCTCACCCTGCACAAAGACAATCCTTCCAACCTCGCCACGGGTGCATTTGCCGGCCGTATCTACGGGGACACCAAGGTTACGGACTGCGAGGTAGCAGATGTTTCGGTATCTAGCGTAAGCCGTATGACCGGTGGTTTCGTGGGATATGTTGAGGGCGCAACCCGATACGATGCAGTCTCCGGCATCGTAGGAGCGCTCACCAATGTACTCTCGAAGATCTTGGGTGTCATCCCGTTCCTCGGGCTGGGCGATTTGGTGGACTGGTTGCTGTCCGGCACGCTCGGGCTGAATGCCTTGATTCCGGTTGGCTACTACAACCCGGTTATCTCGAATAGTTCGGTGAACGGGTTCAAGGAGAACGTGGTGATCGGCAACAAGGACAACCCGCAGGCCGGCGGCTTTGTCGGTGCACAGATTGGTGCAATCATTGAGAACTCTTCGGTGACGAGCACGAATGGTTTCACCGTGCGGGCAACGCAATATGCCGGTGGTTTTGCCGGAATAAGTCGCAACGGCAACGTGGGCGGTCTGATTAACTCGCTTGGCGTCGACTTGCTGTCTGCGCTGCGTCCGCAGAGCCTCATCGAAAACAGTGGCCTGACGGTAAACGGTGACGATAAGATCACCGTGCAGGCCGAAGACTACGCCGGCGGCTTCAACGGTGCCATGGCCAATGCCTATGCTGTCAATAATTCGATTACGGCTTCGGTCGCCGTGACTGCCGACAGATCCCACGCCGGAGGATTCACCGGATTCGCCTCCGTGGGATGGGGCCTGGAACTCGGTACGGACGATACCACGAATGCATCGCTGTTGAAACAGCTCACCAAGGCTGTGACTAAATTGCTGAGCGGCAGCAATAACGGTGCAGGAGAACTGCTATCCATCGTCGGTGTGAATCCTTCTGCGATTCTCGGTACACAAATGAAGGGTTCCTTCACAGTTGCTGCCGGCGGTGATTACGCGGGCGGCCTTGTGGGCGAAGGTTCGGGTACGGTGATCGGTGATTCCTCGCGGAACCGCCTTCAAAATCTCACATTCTGGAAGTACAACAATCTTCGTGACTTCCCACAGCAGCGTTCCACCACCATAGAAGGTCTTGAATCGGTCACGGCCACGGGCTCCTACGCGGGTGGCATCGCCGGCAATCTGCAACCGACAACGGTAGCTGGGTTGCTCAACAGTGTGGTGAAAATTGGCGATATCGCCACGCTCAAGAAGTTCGACCAGTTTGCCGCGTTCACCGTGGAGAACATGTCTGTCACCGCTCCGGCATCCGGTTTGACGGTGAAGGCCGGTTCATACTATGCGGGCGGTGCCATCGGATGCGCCACCGGTGGTGACGTGACCAACACGAACCTTACCAATCTGGCCACGGTCACGGCCAAGGGAGAAGCCGGCGGTTTTATTGGCTTCTCTGGACCAGGCGACGCCATCGGCGCTGGCGGTCTCAATGTGCTTGGGCTTATCAAGCTTTCCGGTCTGTTATCGGTTGCCCAATATTCTTCGGTTGCAGTCACTGCATCGAACGTGAACGGCATCTCTGGCGGATTCACGGTTGCGGCAACCGGCAAGAACGAGAACAACGAAACGATCGATTACGCTGCAGGCGGTTTCTATGGTCAGGCCAACAGCACCAAGACCCGCGAAAGCCATGTGACAAACCTCAAATCGGTCACAGCCGATACCAGCACGTCCGATGGTGTGGCAGGCGGTTTCGTGGGCTTCTCCACCACCGGTGGCCTCGCCGACGCGCTCAGCAACGCAAAAGATTCCAGCATATTGGATGACCTGATCAAAGGCGGCCTGCTGTCCGTGAACGACCTGCTCGGTGCCGTACCGTATCTGATTCCAAGTTATACGGATACCACCGTGACGTACGTCAACGGCGGTTATGTCGAAGGCGATATCGCGGGCGGCTATGCGGGAAACTTCCAAAGCGGCAAGGTCAACCAGTTCTCCGAAACCGATCTCAAGAACGACTCAACGCTGGCCGGTGTACAGTCCCGCGTGCAAACCAACCCCGTGGCCGTTGTCAACCTTGACCATGTGACCGGCGGCGCATACGCAGGTGGTTTCGGCGGCAAGGTTGTCTCCGGTGCGCTCGCTTCGGCTGGCAACGGCGGCCTGAGTTTGCTCGGCAAATTCGGTACGGTGGATCTCGCCAACCTGTTGCAGGTGGTGCAGGGCTATGTGCCATTCATCTCCTACGCGGGTGTGCATTCCGATGCCACCACCGTGGAGGCAACTAGCGGTAACAAGATTTCCGACCCGGATGATCCCGGCTTCACCGTTTCCGCCACCCGATTTGATCAGTCCGATACGCAATCCGGTTCCGCCGGCGGCTACATCGGATACGGTTCCGGTGTGCAGGTGTCCCATTCCAGTGTGACCCAACTGCGCCGTACTGATGTCAAGGCACCGAAGAATCTGGAAACCGCCGGATCAATCGATGGCACCTATCTGAGCAAAGACAGCACATATGCAGTCACCGCTGCGCGATACGCCGGCGGCTACATCGGCAAAATGGACATCGGCTCGGCGGCAGCTGTGGGCGGTGGCCTGAGCCTGCTCGGCCAGAACGTCAATCTCAACGATGTACTCAGTGTGCTGGATGTCGT
>OMGK01001576.1_pt1 | contig 12096 bp, 9 predicted proteins | sample 1645881 | NCBI WGS metagenome assembly OMGK01 (sample SAMN00849303, study PRJEB25192) | human gut metagenome
CGGCGGCGCGGACTATCCGTTCCACCAGACCGGCCTGTCCCTGGGCCGCTGCTACACCTTCGGCATGCTGGCCGCAAAGCACGCCATGGGCAAGTAAGCCGCAGGAAATAACACCATAAAAGAAGAAGGCCGCCGGGCAGGAGAAAGTTTCCTGCCCGGCGGCTTTTTGCTGCCGGAAAAAAGTGAAAATAATGCCCGAAACTTGAGCGGGATTGTTGTGAATGTGACGATTTTGGTACGATTTTGGGACGCTTGGTTTACACCGCCCCGGAAAGCGTGGTATAGTTAAACGGATAAGCAGCAGTGGGTGCCGCGGTGGGAAAAGCGAGGAGAGCGTTACGATGAAAAAGCACATTCGAGCATTCGTCAGTCTGCTGTGCGCTGCGGCGCTGGCACTGGGCTGTGCATCCTGCGGCGGCGCAGCGCAGAGCACCGGAAAATCCGGCGGCACCGCCGGGGTGACCCATATCACCGTGTGGACCTATTACAATGGTGACCAGCTGGAAAGCTTCAACAAGCTGGTGGACCAGTTCAACGAGACCACCGGCCGCGAAAAGGGCATCCGGGTGGAAAGTGCCAGCCAGGGCAGCGTGAGCGACCTGGAGACCAACGTGATGGATGCGGCCCAGGGCAAGGTGGGTGCTGCGGCTATGCCCAACATCTTCTCGGCCTATGCTGACACCGCCTATGCGCTGGACCAGATGGGCATGCTGGTGGACCTGAGCCAGTACCTTACCGAGGACGAGCGCGCCCGGTATGTGCAGGACTACCTGGACGAAGGCGACTTTGACGGCGACGGCAGCATGAAGATCTTCCCGGTGGCAAAATCCACCGAGCTGATGTTCCTGAACGAGACCGACTGGGAGAAGTTTGCCCAGGCCACCGGTGCCGCCTACGACGACCTTTCCACCGTGGAAGGGCTGGTGGCCACTGCCGGTGCCTATTATGACTGGACCGACGCCCAGACGCCGAAGCCGGACGACGGCAAGGCTCTGTTCGGTCGCGACGCCATGGCCAACTACATGCTGGTGGGGGCCCGGCAGCTGGGCGACACCCTGTTCGAGGTGCAGGACGGAAAGATGACCTTGAACTTTGACAAGGACGTAGCCCGCAAGCTGTGGGACAACTACTATGTGCCCTTCGTCAAGGGGTGGTTTGCCGCTACCGGCCGCTTCCGCAGCGATGATATCAAGGTGGGCAATGTGCTGGCCTATGTGGGTTCCAACTCCAGTGCCACCTTCTTCCCCACGCAGGTCATGGTGAACGACACCGAGAGCTACGACATCGACATGACGGTGCTGCCCAGCCCGAAGTTTGCGGGCGGCGAGGATGTGGCCGTGCAGCAGGGTGCCGGTATGGTGGTCACCGCCGGTACGGAGGAAGAGATCAATGCCTCGGTGGAGTTCCTCAAGTGGTTCACCCAGCCGGAACACAACATCTCCTTCTCGGTGGACTCCGGCTACCTGCCGGTGACCACGGCTGCCAACGACATGGAGGCCATCAAGACCAGCGGCCTGGAACTGAGCCCGAAGATGGAGCGCATCCTCTCGAATGCAGTCCAGAGCGTAAAGAACAACGCCCTTTATACGCCAAGTGCCTTTGCGGGCGGCAGCAAGGCCCGCAAGGTGCTGGAATACAGCCTGAGCGATCTTGCCTCTGCCGACCGTGCAACGGTGCAGGAGCGGGTGGCCGCAGGCCAGCCCGCCGCCGACGCGGAAGCGGAGTTCCTCACCGACGAATACTTTGATGCCTGGTATGGGGGCATCTGCACTGCACTGGAGAAGTACGCCGGCTGAGCGTAACGACCGGAAACCGACAGGAAAAGGGGGAAGTGCCATGAAGCCTGCCGAAAAGTACCGTGCGTGGAAAGCGCACCGGCCCGAGAAGCCGATCTTCCGCACCATCCTCTTTTCCATGATGGCGGTGCTGCTGGCGGAGGTGATCCTGCTGTCGACCGGCATCGGCCTGACCAATGTGTCCGGGCGGCTGAACCAGAACGCCAAGCAGATCGTGAACATGCAGGTGCGCAACCGCGCCAGCTACCTGCAGGATATGCTGATCAAGGCACAGGAGCTCACCGACATTTCCACCACCATCAACAACCTGACCCAGCAGATGCTGCAGGACGGCACCATTTCGCTGGACACGATGGACCAGAGCAGCGAGGCCGCTGACCCCCTGATGGAGGCCGCCGCGCCCTATCTGGTGAGTGCACTGCGCGCCCGCCCCGTGACCGGCATCTTTCTTGTGATCAACACCCACGACCTTGCGGAAAAGGAAGTGGGCAGCCCCATGCCCAGCATCTATCTGCGGGATCTGGACCCGGATGCCCGCCCCTCGGAGCGCAAAGCCGACCTGATGCTGGAGCGTTCCAGTGCGGCAGTGGTCAAGAAGCTGGGCATCACCACCGACAAAAGCTGGAGCACCGCCCTGAATTACCGCGGCCTGACCAGCAGCGGCTTTGTGTGCACCGTGTTCCAGACCGCCTGGGAGGATGACGAAAAGCTGGACGCCGCCGACTACGGCCGCTGGCTCACCCAGACCTACAAGCTCACCGGTGACGAGCGCACGGCCATTGCCTACTCCCAGCCCCTCATCCTGCCGGACGGCACCGTGTACGGCGTCATCGGTGTGGAGATCCTGACCAGCTATCTGGAAACCAAGATGCCGTATCAGGAGCTGCAGGACGGCGGGCAGGGCACCTATCTGCTGGTGTCCACAACGTCGGGCCTGTCGGACCCGGAACTGTTCCTGACGCTGACGGCGGGCGACGGACTGGATGCCAACGTCATCGACGCGGGCGTGGAAAAGATCACCTGCCGGCAGACGGACGGCGAACGTTGGCTGACGCTGAACGACGAGACCGGCTATGCGGCGGTCCAGAACCTGGACCTGTACAGCCGCAACGCGCCCTTCTCCAACGAAAAGTGGCTGCTGGTGGGCACGGTGCGCAGCAGCATCCTGTTCCGCTTTGCCCACACCGTGCAGCAGGTCATCACCTCTGCGGTGCTCCTCACCCTGCTGCTGGGGGCTGTGAGCAGCCTGCTGGTGTCCCGCGGTCTGGCCCGCCCCGCCGAGCAGCTCTACTGCGAGGTGCTGGCAGCCAACGGCAAACAGACCTTCCCCAAGTTTTCGCACACCGGCATCCGGGAGCTGGACCGCTTTGCGGAGGCCATCACCCAGCTGAACAGCAGCCTTGTGACCAACTCCACCAAGTTTTTGCGCATCATGGACATGGCCAGTGTGGAGCTGGGCGGCTACGAGCTGCGGTATGACACCGGCAGTGTGTATGTGACCAAAAACTTCTTTGCCCTGCTGGGTGCCCCGGAGGTGGACGGCAGCAGCCTGACCGTGCGCACCTTTGGAGAACTGCTGGAGCACATCCAGCTGGTCCGCCCCTGCACCGTCAACGCGGAGGGGGACAAGGTGCTGACCGTGGTGCAGGGCGGCCGCACCCGCTATATCATGCTGCGGGTCACCACCGAGGACCGGGTGCAGGTGGGTCTGGCCGAGGATGTGACCGCCGCTACCCAGGAGCGCCTGCGCATCGAGCGGGAGCGCGACTACGACGTCCTTACCGGCCTGTACAACCGGCAGGCATTCCACCGCGTGAGTCATGAACTGTTCCAGAATCCGGAGCAGCTGGGCGTGGCAGCCTTGCTGATGATGGACCTGGACGACCTCAAGCACATCAACGACACCTACGGCCACGACTGGGGCGACCACTACATCCAGAACACCGGCCGCTGCATTGCGGAGCACAGCCCGCCGGGCACCGTGTGCGCCCGCCTGTCCGGCGACGAGTTCCTGCTGCTGTTCTACGGCTATCCCGGCCGGGAGCAGCTGCGCGAAAAGCTGGAAGCACTGACCCGCGCCATGCAGCAGGCCGTGGTGGTACTGCCCAGCGGCAGCGACCTGCACATCAGTATTTCCGGCGGCGTGGCCTGGTACCCGGAGGATGGCCGGGACGTCGAGACCCTGAAAAAATATGCAGACTTTGCCATGTATCAGGTCAAGCACTCCACCAAGGGGCAGATGAAGGACTTTGACATCGGCGTGTACAATCAGGAGGCCTACATCGCTCGCACCCGGCGGGAGTTCCACCAGCTTATCAGCGAAGAGCGGATGTACTACTACTTCCAGCCCATCTTCTCGGCACAGACCGGCAGGGTGCACGCCTACGAAGCACTGATGCGGTCGGACCTGCCCACCCTGCGTTCTCCGGCCACCATCATGAAGCTGGCCCGGGAGCAGGGCGCGCTGTATGAGATCGAGCGGCTGACCTTCCGCAAGGCGCTGGAAGGCTTTGACAACCTGCGCAGCAAAAATCTCGTGGACCGGCAGGCCCTGATCTTCATCAACTCTATTGCCAGCGTCTGCCTGCGCCGGGAGGACAGCGAGTATATGGACCAGCGCTGGCACGAGCTGCGCCGCCAGATGGTCATTGAGATCACCGAGGAAGAGGAGATGAACCGGGAGGCACTGGAAACCAAACGCCACGCTCCGGGCTTCTCCGGCATGTTTGCGCTGGATGACTACGGCAGCGGCTACTCCAACGAGGGCAGCCTGCTGGAGTTGGCGCCCCGGTTCATCAAGGTGGATATCAGCATCATCTGCGGCATTGATTCGGATCCCGACAAGCAGCAGATCCTGCGCAACGTGGTGCGCTACGCCCAGCCGCGCAGCATGCAGATCATTGCCGAGGGTGTGGAAACGGCCGCCGAGATGCGCACCGTCATCGACCTGGGGGCCGACCTGCTGCAGGGCTACTTCCTGGCGCGGCCGGCCGCTGTGCCCGACCCCATTGCCCCGGAGGCAGCGGAGATCATCCGAGCTATCTAGGACAGCAACCGCCGGAAGCGCTTCTGAACCGCCCAAAAGAGCAGGAAATTCCAGATAGAACTGGAATATCCTGCTCTTTTTATACGGTGAGGAACGCAATTTGGCACCCGGCCAATTTACCTCTGGTGTTTGGCCGGGCGCTGCGGTATACTGGGGTGGAACGAAAAACGGCACGGGAGGTGCTTTGAAAAAATGGTACAGGTGGATCTGATCACCGGGTTTCTGGGGGCCGGCAAAACGACCTTTCTGCGCCGGTACGTCCGGTATCTGGTGGAGCAGGGGCACAACGTCTGCATTCTGGAAAACGACTTCGGCGCGGTGAACGTGGATGCCATGTTGGTGCAGGACCTGCTGGGCGACCGGTGCGATCTGGAGACCATCAGCGGCGGGTGTGACTGCGACACCCACCAGCGGCGCATGCGCACCAAGCTCATCGCCATGGCCATGCGCGGCTTTGACCGGGTGGTGGTGGAACCCAGCGGCATTTTTGATGTGGACGAATTCTTTGACGTGCTGCGGGACGACCCGCTGGACCGCTGGTACCGCATCGGCAATGTGATCGCCATTGTGGACGCCATGCTGCCGGAAGCATTGTCGCCGCAGGCGGAATATCTGCTGGCCTCCGAGACGGCCAATGCAGGCCGGGTGCTGCTGAGCCGTGCGCCGCAGGCTGGGCCGGAACAGTGCCGGGCAGCCATTGCCCACCTGGACCGCGCGCTGGAAGCCTGCAAGTGCTCCCGCCGCTTTGCCCCGCACGAGATCCTCACCAGGGACTGGGCCGCCCTCACCGACGCCGACCTTGCACAGATCGCCGCCTGCGGCATGCGGCAGGCCAGCTGCGAAAAGCTGCACTTTGATGAGCACAAGGCCTTCGGCTCCCTGTGCTTTCTGGAACAGCACCTCACGGTGGAGCAACTGCAGCAGGCAGCTGCCCGGCTGTTCGGGGACCCGGCCTGCGGGCAGGTGCTGCGGGTCAAGGGGTTTGCCCCCACGCAGGGCGGCTGGCTGGAGCTGAACGCCACCGCCGCCGGGCAGACACTGGCCCCCATCCCGCAGGGGCAGGATGTGCTCATCGTCATTGGCGAAGGACTGGACAGGGCAAGGATCGAAACGCAGCTTCACCGCTGAGCTTTCAACGAACGTTGTAAAACTGGTGCAAAAAAGGAGAACAGAATCATGAAAAAGAACCCGCAGATGCCCTCGGCGCGGCGCATCCTCGGCATGGTGGTCGGTATTGTGATCATCGGGTTGGGCATTGCACTGTTCAAGCAGTCTCACCTTGGCAACGACTCCATCAGCGCACTGAATATGCGTCTGGCCGAGATGCTGGGCATCTCGCTGGGCGTGCAGAACCTGTGCACGAACATCCTGTTCTTTGCACTGCAGTTCTGGTTCGGGCGCAAGTACATCGGCCTTGGCACCTTTGTCAACGGCATCGGCGTCGGGTTCATTGTCACGGCCTTCTACGACCCCATTGCGGCCCACTTTGGCCCGGCCGAGGCGCTGGGGCTGCCGGTGCAGCTGCTGTGGGTGGCGCTGGCGGTGCCGGTCACGGCGCTGGGGGCTTCGCTGTACCAGACGGCAGATCTGGGCATCGCCCCGTACGATTACCTCTCGCTGGGCCTGCGGGACTACACCCCGGTGCCGTACTTCGGCTGCCGCGTGTTCACCGATGCGCTGTGTGCGCTGCTGTGCTGGCTGCTGGGCGGCCTTGTGGGCATCGGTACGCTGATCTGTGCCTTCTGCCTGGGGCCCTTCATCCAGTTCTTCAACGGGCTGGTGTCGGAGCGGGTGCTGCACTACAAGCCGGGCGGCCAGTAAGATCGGGAAATCAAAAAGGCGTGCACCTCCTTTGCGGAAGTGCACGCCTTTTGCTGTGCAGAAATCAGAACTTGAACAGCGGGGTGCCGGCCAGGATGTCGCCCTCTGCCAGCATCTTCAGCTCGCCCAGATCGTCGCCGTTGGTCACGATGATGGCGGTAGCGGTGGGATGGCCTGCGGCGCGGATGGCGTCCAGATCCACCTTCAGCAGCGGGGTGCCGGCCTTGACCTTGTCACCCTCCTTGACCAGAGCCTTGAAGCCCTTGCCGTTCATCTCCACGGTGTCCATGCCGACGTGCACCAGGATCTCGATGCCGTCTTCGCTGGTCAGACCGACGGCGTGCAGGGTGGAAGCCACCTGGTTCACAGTGCCGTCAAAGGGGGCGTACACGGTCTTGCCGGTGGGCTCGATGCCGCAGCCGGGGCCCAGGATGCCCTGTGCGAACGTCTCGTCGGGGATGTCGGCCTGTGCCAGGACCTTGCCGCGGATGGGAGCCAGAACGGTCTTGCTCTGGCCAAAGAACTTGGCGGTTTCTTCTTCTTCGGCCTTGTTGCCGAACAGCTTGTCAAAAAAGCCCATGATAATAATCCTTCCTTCTGATCATATTCAGGGGCGCGGCCGCCGCGCGGGCCTGCTGCGCCCAAACCCATATGGTATATTCAAAAGATACCATACTGCGCCCCAAAATGCAACTGCAATCCTGCACAAACTCCGGCGGGGTTTGCTGTTACATCAGCGCAATCAGCTGCTCGATCTCTTCCATGCGGGTGGCCCAGCTGGTGGCGATGCGCACCACGGTGTGGGTGTCGTCGAATTTCTCCCAGAAGCCGAACTTCGCCCGGCCTTCCAGTGCGGCCAGCTGGGTGTTTTCCAACACCACGAACACCTGATTGGTGGGCGAATCCATAAAAAAGCGATAGCCCTTGGCGGCCAGACCCTTCTTGAGGGCGTTGGCGGTATCAATGGCATTTTTGCTGATCTTCGTGTACAGATCATCGGTGAACAGCACGTCGAACTGGATGCCCAGCAGACGGCCCTTGGCCAGCAGGGCACCCTGCTGCTTGACCATGGTCATGAAGTGGGCCGGGGCACCGTGGGGGAACACCACGGCCTCGCCGCACAGGGCACCCACCTTGGTGCCGCCGATGTAGAACACATCGGTGAGCCGGGCGATGTCGGCCAGGGTCACGTCGGTGCCCTCGGCCATCAGGCCGTAGCCCAGCCGGGCACCGTCCAGAAACAGCGGCATCCGGTATTCCTGACAGACGGCGTGCAGATCTTCCAGCTCCTGTTTTGTGTACAGGGTGCCGTACTCGGAGGGGTGGGAGATGTACACCATGCCGGGGAACACCATGTGGTCGTGGTTGGCGTCGGCATAGAAGGTGGCGCACCAGTCCCGTACATCGGCGGCGGACACCTTGCCCTCGTGGGCCGGCAGGCTGATCACCTTGTGGCCGGTGTACTCGATGGCACCGGCTTCGTGGCCGGCCACATGGCCGGTGGCCGCGGCCAGCACGCCCTGCCAGCGCTGCAGCATGGAGGCAATGACGATGGCGTTGGTCTGGGTGCCACCGGAGATGAAGGTCACGTCGGCGTCCGGACAGGCACAGGCGGCGCGGATCTTCTCCCGTGCGCTGGCGCAGTAGGGGTCGGTGCCGTAGCCGGACACCTTTTCAAAGTTGGTCTCGGTCAGTTTCTGCAGGATGGCGGGATGGGCACCCTCGCAGTAGTCATTTTCAAAGTACAGCATAAAAACGCTCCTATAGTTCAGATGCATCCATTGTAACCCCCGGCCGCAGGCTTGTCAAATAGGAAAAAAGTGCAGAGGGCGGACAGCCAAAATGCTGTCGGAATTGCGCCCCGAAGTAGTTGCTGCTGCCAAGGCCTCCTTCCGGGCGGTATGGGATGCTGGTTCCAGGATAGCCCGGAACCGGCACACCGTCAATGTGGCAGCGTTTTTGCTGATTCTTTAGCAGGGATGTGGTATAATCTTATATTGGGACAGAATAAAATCAGGAGGGGTGAACCGTTTATGAAAAAAAGTACCTGGTCCCGCGACCTTCTGGTCATGCTTGCCGCACTGTGCGTCGCCGGGGTGGCGGTGGTATGGGTGCAGCGCATCACCGGCCGCATCGACGGCGTGGCCATGCTGATCTTCATGCTGGCTGTGTTTGTCACCTCCATGTACACCGACGGTTATCTCTGGGGCGTGCTGGCCTCGCTGGCAAGTGTGCTGGCGGTCAACTTTGCCTTTTTCACCCCCTATTTTGCCTTCAATTTTACCCTGCCGGAAAATCTGTTCTCCGGCCTTGTGATGCTGGCCGTATCCATCATGACCAGTACCCTGACCACCCGGGTAAAAAAACAGGAGCAGCTGCGCATGGAGACCGAGCGGGAAAAAATGCGTGCCAACCTTCTGCGGGCGGTCTCCCACGACCTGCGCACGCCCCTCACCTCCATTTACGGGGCCTGCTCCACCGTGACGGAAAACTACGATTCGCTGGGCAAGGAACAGGCCCTCAAGCTGCTGCGGGAGGCCTGCGAGGATGCCCAGTGGCTCAACCGTATGGTGGAGAATCTGCTGTCGGTGACCCGCTTCGACGGGGAACAGGTGGCCGTCAAAAAGACCCCCACCGTGCTGGAAGAGCTGCTGGACGCGGTGCTGGTCAAATTCAAAAAGCGCTGCCCGGACGTTCCGGTACAGCTGGAGCTGCCGGAGGACTTTGTTATGATCCCCATGGACTCCATGCTGATCCAGCAGGTGCTGATGAACCTGTTGGAGAACGCGGTGCTCCACGCTGAGGGCATGACCACCCTGACGCTGCGGGTGTTCACGCTGGGCAGCCGGGCTGTGTTTGAGGTGAAGGACGACGGCTGTGGCATCCCGAAAGAGCGTCTGCGCACCCTGTTCTCCGGCACCGGCGGCCCGGACCCCAACGCCCCGGCCGACAGCGGCAAGCACGGCATGGGCATCGGCCTGTCGGTGTGCGCCGCCATCATCAAGGCCCACGGCGGCGAGATCGACGCAGAGAGCCGCCCCGGAGAGGGCACGACCATCCGTTTCTGGCTGGAGACGGAGAAAATCGAACTGGAGGATGCAGAGGATGAACAATAATAAATATAAGGTGCTGATCGTGGAGGACGAGGCGAACATCTGCAGCTTCATTGAAACGCTGCTGACCACGAACGACTATCAGGCACTGGTGGCGCACACCTGCACCATGGGCCTGACCCTGTTCGCCTCCCACAACCCGGATCTGGTGATCCTGGACCTGGGCCTGCCGGACCGGGACGGGCTGGAGCTGATCCGTACCGTGCGGCAGAAGTACATGACCCCCATCATTGTGTTGTCGGCCCGTACCGACGAGATGGATAAGATCGAGGCGCTGGATCTGGGTGCCAACGATTACATCACCAAACCCTTCGGCACCGGGGAACTGCTGGCCCGGGTGCGGGTGGCCCTGCGTCGTGGATGCCAGCCGCACCGGAGATGCCGCATCCGGCGGAGAGTTCCAGGCTCAGGGACTGCGCATCAACTACGACCGCCGCAAGGTGTTCGTGGAAGGGCAGGAGGTGCGCCTGACCCAGACGGAATACAACATCGTGGCCTTTTTGTCCCAGCATGCCGGCCGGGTGATGACCTACGCCGCCATCGTGCGGGCCATCTGGGGCGACACCGACGTGGGCAGCACCAAAAAGCTGCAGGTGAACATGGCCAACATCCGCAAAAAGCTGGGCAGCCGCCCCGGCAGCAACCCCTACATCCTCAACGAGCTGGGGGTGGGTTACCGCATGATCGACGAGGACCCGGAGAGCCGTCAGACTGCAGAGGAGGGCGCATGATCCTTGCACTGGTAATTTTTGCTGTCACCTATCTGCTCATGCTGGCACTGCCCAAAGAGCGCCCGTGGGTGGCGCTGTGCAGTGCGGCGGTGTTCATGGCGCTGGGACAGCTGGGCGTGTATGATTTTTCGCTCTCGGCGGCGCTGGGGGCGGTGGATTACAATGTGCTGCTGATGATGTCTGGCACCATGGGGATCGTGTCGCTGTTCATCCGGAGCCGGATGCCGGCCCGCCTGGCCGAGCAGCTGATCGTCCGGGTGCCCAATGCCCAGTGGGCTGTGTGCGTGCTGGCACTTTTTGCCGGGGTCATCAGTGCATTTGTGGACAATGTGGCCACAGTGCTCATGGTGGCACCGGTGGGCCTGGCCATTGCCCGCAAGCTGAAGATCTCGCCGGTTCCGGTGATCATTGCCATTGCGGTGTCCTCCAACCTGCAGGGCGCAGCCACGCTGGTGGGGGATACCACCAGCATCCTGCTGGGCGGCTTTGCGGAGATGAACTTCTTTGACTTTTTCTGGATGCACGGCCGCCCGGGCGTCTTCTGGGGTGTGGAGCTGGGCGCGTTGACCTCCCTGCTGGTGCTGCTGTGGCTGTTCCGGAAGGAAAAACAGCCCATCACCGCCCGTGTGGAAACACAGGTGGAGGACGATGTGCCCACCGCCCTGATGCTGCTGACGGTGGGGCTGCTGATCGTGGCATCTTTCCTGCCGCAGCCGGAAAGCGGCCTGCTGGCAACACTGTACGAGCTGCGCAGCGGGCTCATCTGCATGACCCTGTGCGTGGTGGGCGTGGTCCGCGCCTGTCTGCGGGACCGCTCGGCAAAGCCGCTGGTGCAGGCGGTGCAGGAGCTGGACCGGGACACCTTGCTGCTGCTCTTCGGGCTGTTCATCGTGATCGCGGGCATCCGCACGGCGGGTGTCATCGACGCTGCCGCGCAGCTGTTCCATACCGTGGCCGGGGAGGATCCTTTCCGGCTGTATGTGCTGCTGGTGGTGGTATCGGTGGTGCTGTCGGCCTTCATTGACAACATCCCCTATGTGGCCACCATGCTGCCGGTGGTGCAGGGCATTGCCGCGCTGATGAACAATGGTGCAGGCATGGCACCGGAGGTGTTTTACTTCGGTCTGCTCATCGGCGCAACGCTGGGCGGCAACCTGACCCCCATCGGGGCATCGGCCAACATTGCGGCCATCGGCATCCTGCGCAAGAATGGTGAGACCGTGCGCACAGCCGACTTTTTGCGCATCGGGGTGCCCTTTACACTGGCGGCAGTGCTGACCGGCTCGGTGTACCTGTGGCTGGTGTGGGGCCGCGCGTTGTAAGCAACAGAAAATGTCTGCCGCCAGTGCCCGGCGGCCACGCTCAAACGACCAAATAAACCGCCCGTCCTGTGCCGGAAAACCGGCCTGCGACGGGCTTTTTTACGGAAGTATGACGTTTTACAAAAAGAGAAAACTTTTTTGCAGAAAACGCTTGACAATTTCGGTATATCTGGTATAATAACTATCGTTCCGAGCGACACAGCTCACGAACGAAACAGAATATGCGGATATGGCGGAATTGGCAGACGCGTTAGATTCAGGTTCTAA
>OMGK01001581.1_pt1 | contig 12075 bp, 10 predicted proteins | sample 1645881 | NCBI WGS metagenome assembly OMGK01 (sample SAMN00849303, study PRJEB25192) | human gut metagenome
TCAGTCAGATAGACAACAATGAACTGGAAATAGATGAACTTGCCGTAAAGATAAAAGAAGCGAATGAAATTATTGCTTTTTGCAGTGATAAATTGACTAAGGCAGACCGGGAGGTTCAGAAACTTCTATCGGACAAACAGGAAAGTTAAATAATCTTGAGTAGCTTTTTGTTAGCTCGATTTTGGATGTATTAATATTATATAACTCTTTTAGAGGCTGAAAGAGTCAATTCTGCTTTTTCTTTATTATTATAATAATTAATTTCGCTGGCGAAATTGTTTAAGATAAATAATAAATTGTAAAAGGGTGGAGGACTTTGCCGACTTTGATTTCTTTTTTAAAGAATATTATGTCCCTCTTTATTCCTATGCACATTCTCTCATTAATAATTGGGAAGTAAGCCGTGACATAGCGAGCGATGCTTTTGAATATATATGGAAGAATTTTGATAGGATAGAGAAGGCCACAGCTAAGTCGTATCTCTTTATATATGTACGCAATCGTGCTATCGACTATCTGAGACATCAAGACATACATTATGCTTATGCTGAATTCTCCCAGAAGTTGTATGAAAATTATACAGAAGTGGAGTTTAGGGAACAAGATGAGCGTATGATGAAGATTCAGAAAGTGTTGGATGGAATGAGCCCACATACAAGACATATTTTGGAAGAGTGCTATCTACATGAGAAGAAGTATAAAGAAGTAGCCGCAGAATTGAATATAAGCATAAGTGCGGTTAGAAAACATATTGTTAAAGCCTTGAAAGCAATTCGGGAGGAATTTGCTAAATAAATCTAAAAAACAGGCTAAACGGTTCAAAATAAGTTTTATAAACGCAATTATAATAAAGTAATCACTAAACTAGCGGATTTATGAGTAGTCAGGATAGTACATCTGAATTTGATAAAGCACTGGATTTAATGGAGAGCTCATCTGATAGCTCCGATAAGAAATGGGAGGATTTGAAAGATGCGGAGACATTAGATGCTTGTAAGGATTTGATGGATGTGAGATATCTTTTACATAAGCGCCAGGCTTCCGGTATGGTTGACGTAGAGGCTGAATTAGTTCGTTGGAAAGGCAGACAGAATAAGAAAAAATATCTTAAGATGTTTGGGATATGGAGCAGTTCGGTGGCAGCTATTTTGGTAGGAGTTTTTGTTTCATTTAATTATTTGTTTAATATCCCGGTTGCCCCGTCTAAATCTGTCACTGTATTTGCAGCAGACCCGAATGAACAGCGCATTGTTTTAGAATTAAATGACGGCAAGCAATTCTTTTTGGATGATGAACCTAAAAAAGAAAACAAACAGGTAGAAAAACGACGAACTCTTGATTATACTAATTTGGCAAAGACTTCCGTTCCAGTGGTGAAAAAAATGTTGCAGACTCATTCTATTGTAATCCCCAGAGGCGAGACATTCAAATTAATTCTTTGTGATGGTACAGAAGTTTGGCTGAATGCCAATAGTAAATTGGTTTATCCTACAGCTTTTATAGAAAAGGAGCGTACGGTTTTTCTTGAAGGAGAAGCGTATTTTAAAGTTACAAAAGATACAAAACCTTTTATTGTAAAGACGGATTATTTGCAAACTAAGGTTCTCGGAACGGAGTTTAATGTGAAAAGTTATACGGCCGAAGATAGCCATGTAACACTGATTAGCGGTAAGGTACAGGTTCGCAGCCATGAAAATGCACGTTTTGTGGATTTGGAGCCGGGTAAAGATGCCATACTCCTTTCTAATGGACAGTTTGAGGTGAAGGAAGTAAACAGTGAAGCCTATACCTATTGGAAAGACGGATATTTTTATTTTGACGAGTTGACTTTGGCGGATATTATGAAGTCTATCGGACGTTGGTATAATGTGAACGTTATATTTAGAAATAAAGAAGCCATGACATATCGCATACATTTTATGTCCAATCGTCAGGGTGGTATTGAAGAAACAATTCGTTTGATGAACCGTTTAAAAAAAGTAACGTTAACACTTTGTGAGAATACGGTTTATGTTGACTAATTGAATGCATATTTTATGTAAAATCTTCCATATTGTAGATGCTTTTTAGAGAAAAAGTTTCATGAATCGAAAAAAATAAGGAAAAAAGGTGTCTTGTTATTCAAGTCATACGCACTATTAATAAATGAAGCTTCGCTAATATTATTAAAAATAAACGTATGAGAAGAAAGAGGTACTTATTATTTCCGCTTTTCTTTTTCCTATTTTGGCTTCCGTTCTGTGCAGAAGCTCAAGTGAGTGAGAAGAAATTTACGGTAGAGTTTAAGAATGAAGAACTATCGTCTGTATTTAAACAGTTAAGTAAAATTTCTGGTTATAAAATCCTTTTTACATATGATGATGTGAAGCCATATACGTATAGCGGTGTCATCAAGGATAAGAATATCCGGGAAGCTTTAACTATTGTCCTATCGGGTAAGAAACTTGAGTATAATATTGATAAGGAGTTTATTACCATTACAACAAAAGGTCCTTCCAAACAGGCTAAAGTATATACGGTAAACGGCGTTGTGCTGTCTGCTGATGATGGTGAGCCGCTTATTGGAGCTACCGTTATGGTGAAAGGTACTTCTACGGGTGTGCTGACAGACATAGACGGTAAGTTTACATTGCCTAATGTTTCCAGTCGTTCCAAGTTGGAGTTTTCTTATGTCGGTATGCTTCCTCAGTCGCTTTCTCCTTCGCCGACTATGAAAGTGACTCTCCAATCGGATGTACAGACGCTGTCCGAAGTTGTTGTAACGGGTATGCAGCGTATGGATAAACGTATGTTTACCGGTGCTACCGACCAGTTGAAAGCAGAAAACATAAAAATGGATGGTATGGCAGATATCAGTCGCGGTCTGGAAGGACGTTCGGCCGGTGTATCTGTGCAGAATGTATCCGGTACTTTTGGTACGGCGCCTAAGATCCGTGTGCGTGGTGCAACTTCTATATATGGCAGTTCCAAGCCTTTATGGGTGGTAGATGGAGTTATCATGGAGGACGCCATTGAAGTGGGAGCTGACGACCTTTCTTCCGGTGATGCCGAAACATTGATCAGTTCCGCTATTGCAGGTTTAAATCCGGATGATATTGAAAGCTTTCAAATCCTGAAAGACGGTTCGGCAACATCCATTTATGGTGCGCGCGCTATGGCGGGTGTAATTGTAGTGACTACTAAAAAAGGTTCGGCTGGAGTACATAAAGTCAGTTACACAGGTGAGTTTACTACCCGTATGGTTCCCAGCTATAAAGAATTCAATATTATGAATTCTCAGGAGCAGATGGGTATTTATAAAGAGTTGGAGCAAAAAGGCTGGTTGAATAATAGCGATACTTACCGTGCCAAGAACAGTGGTGTATACGGCAAAATGTATCAGTTGATAAATCAATATAATGAAACGACCGGACAGTTCGGTCTTGCAAATACGGCAGAAGCACGTAATTCTTATTTACGCCAGGCGGAGATGAGGAATACGGACTGGTTTGATGTCTTATTCTCTAATAATATCATTCAGAACCATTCAGTCAGTATTACTTCCGGTTCTGAAAAAGCGTCTTATTATGCTTCACTGAGTGCCATGTCCGATCCGGGTTGGTATAAACAGAGCGAGGTAAGACGCTATACTGCCAATCTGAATACTACGTACAACATGTATAAGAATCTGTCTGTGAATATGATTGCCAATGCTTCCTACCGTAAGCAGAAAGCTCCGGGTACATTGAGTTCGGAGATAAACGCGGCAAGCGGAGAGGTCAGCCGTCAGTTTGATATCAATCCATATTCTTATGCGTTGAATACTTCGCGGGCATTAGATCCTTCGGTTGACTATACTACAAACTATGCTCCATTCAACATATTGCATGAGTTGAATAACAACTATATCGATTTAAACGTTGTGGATGTTAAATTCCAGGGTGAGATGCGTTGGAAGGTAATTCCCGGATTGGAAATCAGTGCTTTGGGCTCGGTAAAATACCAAGCTTCCTCGCAGGAACATAATATCAAGGACGATTCCAATCAGGCAACTGCCTATCGTACCGGTATGGACGATGCTACTATTCGTGATGCTAACAATCTGCTTTATACCAATCCGGATAATCCGTATGCACTGCCCATTACTATTTTACCGGAAGGCGGTATCTATCAACGGAAGGATTATCGCATGCTTGGAATCGATTTCCGCGGTACTTTGTCATGGAACCATCTGTTTAAAGAAAAGCACATGACGAATTTGTTTGCTGGGCTTGAAGTTAATAGTTTGGAGCGTTCACAGAATTATTTTCAGGGATGGGGTATGCAATACACTATGGGGGAGATACCTTATTATGTGTATGAATACTTCAAGAAAGGTATTGAAGCGGGAGAACCCTATTATGGTTTAAATCATTCAACGACCCGCAGTGTGGCAGGATTTACCAATTTAGCTTATTCTTACGACGGTCGTTATACATTGAACGGAACTTTCCGTTATGAGGGGACAAACCGTATGGGACGGAGTCGTTCTGCTCGTTGGTTGCCTACCTGGAACATTTCAGGTGCCTGGAATGTACATGAAGAAGATTTCTTTGATAAAACTTTTGCGCCAGCTTTGTCGCACCTGACGTTGAAAGCATCTTATTCATTGACAGCCGACCGCGGTCCGGAGTATGTAACCAATTCACAAGCTATTATCATGAGTTACTCTCCCTATCGTCCTTTTACAGACGGACAGGAGACAGGACTCTATGTTGCCGATCCGGAAAACAGCGAACTGACTTATGAGAAAAAGCATGAGCTGAACATCGGTGCGGATATGGGTTTCTTAAACAATCGCATCAATTTTGCAGTGGATTGGTATAAGCGTAATAATTACGACTTGATAGGTATCATTGCTACGCAAGGTGTAGGTGGCACTATCTATAAATATGCCAATATTGCTTCCATGAAGTCCCATGGTGTCGAATTCACGCTTTCCACTAAAAATATTAAGTCGCAATCATTCTCATGGAATACGGACTTCATCTTTTCTTATGCAAAGAATGAAGTGACAGATTTGAAATCACGTGCCAGCATGATGGAACTTGTATCGGGAAACGGTTTTGCTATGCAAGGTTATCCTGTACGCGGTTTGTTCTCTATCCCTTTTGCGGGATTGGACAAGAACGGTATTCCCCAATATTTGATTAATGGAGAAGTTACCAGTACCAATATCGACTTCCAGACACGCGAAAACTTGGATTACTTGAAATACGAAGGTCCTACAGATCCTACCGTAACAGGCAGTTTAGGTAATATCTTTACCTATAAGGGGTTCAAGCTGAATGTCTTTATGACCTATTCATTTGGTAATGTAGTCCGTATGAATCCTTGTTTCAGTTATCAGTATTCGGACTTGTCTTCTATGCCTCGCGAGTTCAAGAACCGTTGGACAGTACCGGGTGATGAGACTCGTACCAATATCCCGGCTATTATCTCTAAACGTCAATATTCTGAAAACCAGAACTTGGTGTACGCTTACAATGCTTACAATTACTCGACAGAGCGTATAGCTAAAGGTGACTTCATTCGTATGAAAGAGATTTCTCTTGCCTATGAATTTCCAAAGGCTTGGATAGCGCCGGCTAAGATTTCCAATTTGTCATTGAAGCTACAGGCTACTAATCTTTTCCTTATTTATGCGGATAAGAAGTTGAACGGGCAAGACCCGGAATTCTTTAACACAGGTGGCGTTGCAGCTCCGGTACCCCGTCAATTTACATTGACGCTTAGACTAGGCTTTTAATTCATAATAAAGATAGAAAAGATGAAACATAAATATTTGTATATAACAGCGTTTTTTACTACAGCTCTATTTACTTCCTGCTCCGATTATCTGGATGAATTACCGGATAACCGGACAGAACTGACTACCGAGGAAAGCATAACTAAAATCTTGGTTTCCGCCTATCCCACAACAACGAGCTGTGAAATCGGCGAGTTACATAGTGATAATATTGATGAAAACAGCAATTTGTATACTTACCTTTTTCGCTTGAACGAGCATATGTATCATTGGCAGCAAACCACGGAAGAGGGACAGGATTCTCCACATGCTTTGTGGATTGATTGCTATAACTCTATTTCGTCAGCAAATCAGGCGTTGCATGCTATTGAGCGGATGGGAAATCCGGAAACTCTGCAACCGCAGAAAGGAGAAGCCTTGCTTTGTCGTGCATACAGTCATTTCCTGCTTGCGACAATTTTCTGTAAGGCGTATACTTCTACCCATGCCGATCAAGATTTGGGCATTCCGTATATGGACGAGTTGGAAACTACGGTAAATCCAAGCTACGACCGGGGAACACTTGCTACAACCTATCAACGGATAGCGGCTGACATAGAAGAAGGTCTTCCGTTGATAGACGATAACATTTACAGCAAAGTGAAATACCATTTTAATAAGAAAGCAGCATACGCTTTTGCAGCTCGGTTCTATCTTTATTATATGCAGTCGGATTTCTCCAATTGTCGGAAAGTGATAGAGTATGCCGACCGTGTATTGGGTAGTAGTGCTGCCGAAAGTTTACGTGATTGGAAAGCGCTCGGAATGCTTTCTTCCAATCGTTCCGTTCAGCCTAATGAATACGTAAATGCGAATAATCAGGCAAATCTGCTGTTGATTTCTGCCGATTCCTATTGGCCGTTGGTTGCCGACCCTGGATATGCTCCGTGCGAAAAATATTGTAGTAACGATATTACGGCTGCCGAGACATGTAAATCTACCGGTCCGTGGGGAGCGCAGACCAATTACTGGCAAGAGCCTTTTGCACCGGGTGGTTCCATTAAGAATGGTTTCCGTCGATTGGCTCTATATCAGGAGTATTCTACATCGGGCGATAGTTATACGGGACACATGGTGTTACCGGCATTTACTACAGATGAAACTTTACTCTGTAGGGCAGAAGCATATACTTTACTGAAACAATATGATAAGGCTGCCGCCGATATTGATGCATGGCAGAAAGCCTTTACAAAGAATACGACCACTCTTACAAAAGAGTCAATCAACCGTTTTTATGCAGCATTGAGCTATTATACACCGGAGAATACGGTTAATCCTTCTGTCAAGAAAGAGCTCCATCCCGCTTTTCAGTTGGAACAGGGTATGCAGGAAAATCTGATTCATTGTATCCTGCACGCACGTCGCATTCTGACACTGGAAGAGGGATTGCGCTGGCAAGATATAAAACGTTATGGTATTGTTATCTATCGTCGCTATTTCGAAGGAAGTACATTGGTACGTATTACTGATACAATGGGAGTAGACGATCCCCGCCGTGCAGTTCAGTTGCCTTCCAACGTTATAACGGCAGGAATGGAACCTAATCCAAGAAATGATTAAAACAAAAAAATATGAAAAGATATATTGCATATAGCTTGTTGGCATTGACTGTATCCTTACTGTTTGCTTCTTGTAATCAGGATACGGATATCGACTATAATAACAGCATCTTTACAGAAGAAAATGAACCGGAAGCAACTGCTTTTGACAAGTGGGTGATGAGTAATTATACTAATCCTTATAATATTCTGCTGAAGTATCGCATGGAAGATAAGGAAAGTGATATGACTCATGTACTGGTTCCGGCTACTTATGAAAATTCAGTGGTACTGGCCAAGATTATAAAGCATGTTTGGTTGGAAGCTTATGATGAAACAACGGGTAATCCGAATTTCTTGCGGCATTATGTTCCTAAGATTTTGCATTTTATCGGTTCTCCGGCCTATGAAGATAATGGAACGATGGTAGTGGGCACGGCAGAAGGCGGTATGAAAATTACATTGTATAATGTAAATGATATTGACCCGGAAAGTATTGATGTCAATATGCTGAACGAATACTATTTCCAGACTATGCATCATGAGTTTGCACATATTCTGCACCAGACCAAAAACTTTGACCCGTCGTTCGAGCGGATAACGGAAAATAGCTATGTCGGTTCCGACTGGTATCTGAAAACTGATCCGATAACAGGTGTCAGCACTTCACGCACTAATGAGGATGCTTGGAAAGAAGGATTTGTAACAGCTTACGCAATGAGTGAACCTCGTGAGGATTTTGTGGAAAATATAGCGATGTATGTAGTTAATACGAAAGCGTATTGGGATAACATGCTTGCCAATGCGGGTGATGCGGGCAGAGCCTTGATTGAACGCAAATTCGATATTGTCTATGATTATATGTTGCAGACCTGGGGGATCGATTTAGACCGTTTGCGCCAGGTTGTACTTCGTCGTCAGAGTGAAATTGCTAATGGTGAACTTGATTTAAGTGTAATCAAATAAAAAGGATAGGATATGAAGAATAAGATTACTAAGTATATATTGTTAGCATTTATCTGCTTGGGGCTGCAAGCATGTCTTTTCCAAGAAGATGACCTTTTTGAGAAGTCTTCTGCCAACCGTGCTTCTGAAAATGTGGCAGAGTTGCAGGAGTTGTTGGTAAATGTTCCTAATGGTTGGAAAATGGAGTATTATCCGGGTACGGATTATTCTATGGGTGGAATCACTTTGCTATGCCGCTTTGACGGTAATAATGTAACGCTTATGTCCGAAGTCGGTTCCGTCAAGACTGCTTCGGGTAAGGAAGCTTCTTCACTTTATAAAGTCACGTCTGAAGAGAGTACGGTTCTGACTTTTGATAGTTTCAACGAATTCATCCATTGCTTCTCTGAACCGATAATGGGTATGAATACCAATCTGGAAGGTGATTATGAATTCGTATATATGGGGCAGGAAGACAATAAAGTCATTTTGCAGGGACGCCGCTATCATAATACTATGGTGATGACTCCGCTTACCCAGGGAGTCAATTGGAAAGATTATATCGGTCAGTTGAATCTTATAGAGAGAGAAGCATTCTTAAAGACCTATTCTCTTATGGTTGGTGGACAGGAAGTGGGAAATGCAGTTCGTACGTCCCATCTTTTCTCTTTGACGGTTGAAGGGCAAACAAGCAGTTCTGTTCCTTTCATTTATACTCCGGAAGGTATTCGCTTTAAGGATGAGATAACGATTCAGGGAAAAACAGTACAGAATTTTGTATGGAACAAAGAGGACATGACATTTACCAGCTCGGATGAAGAGGCTGCGGATGTTGTGTTGAAGGCTTATTATCCTCAGGATTATACACCTTATGAGGATTATCTGGGGACTTATTATATGTATTATAGAGAGTATGAAAAATATAATGAGGAAGAAGATAAAGTGGAGTTCCGTCCTGGGTATATGGCGGTTGAACTGCAACAAAAAGTTGCTGGCGAGAGCTTTGTATTGACAAGCGATAAGTTAGAAACCACTGCTGCCAATATTGTCATAACTTATGATAAAGCTACCGGTAAACTTATAATAAAACCTCAAAACGTAACAGTTATGGGCTATCCGGGAGCTTTGGTCATCGGTTTTGAACAGGGCTTTTTACCTGCCCATTACGGACTTGACCTTGGAAACTTAGCGGTTCTTACAGATATGGAAACCGGATTGATTGGTATATCCGGGGGAGCTGATGAAAACTTATCGTTTTCTTTTGTAGAATATGGCAATACTTTCTTTTCGATGATGGGAGAGGTAGCCACTTCTTTGATATTTACAGCTTACGGAAGCGAGAACTTCTCTACAAACAATTATTTAGGCTTGGTTGCTTGGTATGATTCAATACGCTTGCAGAAGTATTAATACGAAGGATGGTCTGATTATGAAAAAAGTAATAAATATAATTTTAATTGTTTGCTGCGTCCTGATAACCGGATGTAGTGATGATGATAATGTTTCATCTGCTTTAAAAATCATAAAGGCGGATGTAAATATAAAGGCTGCCGGTGGTGAAGCGAGTATCGAATTTCAGTCAGCCTCTCCTGTAGAGGTTGTCGTGGATGCGGAATGGTGTGAGGTTACGGAACAGACTGCAAGTCTGATAAAAATTTCGGTAGAGGCTAATGCCGATTTTCCGGGGCGTTCTGCACTCATCACTATTTCTGATGGTATGGAAAAGCAGGTATTGACACTTGTACAGGAAGGGGCTGTATTTATTTATGACGAGTCGGAACAGATACAGCGTGTTGGTAACGAAGGGGCTTCATTACCTGTCGAAATATATGGGTCTTTTCCTTGTGAAGTGAACATACCGGAAACGGATAAAGGCTGGTTGTCTTATGTTCCGGCAGAAGATGGTAAAGGCGGTTCTTTTGTCGTTTTAAAAAATACTACGGGAGCCATGCGTGGCAGTATTGTAAAAGTAACTTGTGGAGAGCGTGCATATAGTTATGCTATTATGCAATACGATGCCGTTAATTTACTGGGAACTTATCAGGGACAATATATCTCTTTGTTGGATCAGCAGAATTACGGTTTGTCTAATGTTGTGATTTCCGGTCCGGACGCTTCCGGAGTTTATACTATTGACGGTTTGCTTGAAGGTGAAACCGGCTGTGCCGTGAAGGCTGTTTATGAGAACAATATGTTTTCTATCAGCGCAGGGCAAAAATTGAAGGCGTATGACCAGCAGCCTGAATTGGACATATATTTCGGTTTGATGAACTTGAGTGCCCGTCCTTATTGGACTTCAGAATATACGGTAGGACTAGCTCCAATATTTGTAGAAGGTGTAGGTATGGGGCTTTCGTTTGAAGACAACGGAGGCATGCCAAATACGTTTGCGGCTTTATGTTTCTCTTTCTTCGCCGGTAATACGTATTATCAGGATTATGAGATATTGCTGAGATGTCTGTTGTATAGACCGAATTAATATTAATAACGATAAATATATTCAATATTTATGAAGAGATTGCTATGGATTTTTATAATGGTTCTTCCCTTGTGTATTTCGGGGTGTTCTGATGATGAAACACAGCAAATCACTTGTGCTATCCAAGTGCCTTCCGATGGAGAAACGATTCAGGTAAGAGCCGATGAAAAATTGTTTATTAGAGGATATGGTAAAGCCGATCACGGTCAAATCGTATCAGCTGAGTTGAAAGTGGCAGGTTCGGTTATATCGGATGTTACTACAGTGCCTTTCTATTATGGCTATTCATTGCCGGAAGAACAGACGGAAGGCGAGTTGAAACTGGAACTGACCGTATGGGGTGAAACTGGTGCTACGGCTACGGCTTCGGGAGACAGATCCGGATATGGGTGTCGGAAAGCTGTAAAAGATCCCGGTCTCCGGAGAGGATCGTCACCTCATATCCATCTTTCTGCTCACGTTTCGCGATGGTTCCAAGGATATCGTCCGCCTCATATCCCTCTTTTGTGAGGATCGGAACACCCATGGCCGTCAGGACTTCCTTCATAAGCGGTACCTGCTCGTGAAGCTCCTCCGGCATCGGTTTTCTTGTTCCCTTGTAGGCGTCGAACATCTTATGTCGGAAGGTCGGCGCTTTTAAGTCAAAGGCCACCGCCAGGTAGTCCGCTTTCTCCTCATCGAGAACCTTGAATAAGATATTTAAAAAGCCATAGACCGCGTTTGTGTGGAGACCTTCCGAGTTCGTCAGGTTCGGCACACCGTAGAATGCGCGATTTAAGATACTGTGACCGTCGATCAATACGAGTTTTTCCATGTTCACTCCTGTTTCACGATAATATTTATAAGCTTCCTATTACAAAAAGCCCATCGTCTTCCAGATCCGAAGCTGCAAAAGGATCATGACGACTAACGCCATTCCGCCCAGAGTCGTGACCGCGTAGGTCGCGATCTGGAATATGGAGATATGGCGCAGGGTCCGGTAGGATTCCGCTACCTTTCGTTTTAAATCTCCCACGATGTCGTATGTTCCATCCGCCTCGTCCAGCTTTTTTAAACCCACATCCACCATATAGTGGATCTCCAGCTCTTCCCTGCAGTTATCACACGTTTTAATATGGTCCAGGAAATCTTCCAGCTCCGTTGGGGACAGCTCATCCTTCATATACGGAACTACCATCTTTTCTGCTTCCACACAGGTCATGGAACACACTCCTTTCAGCTTTAATCTTAAGAAGCCCGCATAAATGCAAAAAGACACGACCATCTAATGAGAGTCATGTCTTTTCGTTTCTGCCGGCGGCCGGACT
>OMGK01001588.1_pt1 | contig 12023 bp, 6 predicted proteins | sample 1645881 | NCBI WGS metagenome assembly OMGK01 (sample SAMN00849303, study PRJEB25192) | human gut metagenome
TGCTGGGCTGCAACCTGGGTATGTTCTACAAGCGCCGCGATTACACCCGCGTGGTGAACGGCCGCAACCCCATCGTTGCCCATGAGTATCTGGGCGAGAGCGTGGAGGGCAAGACCGTCTTTATCGCAGACGATATCATTGCTTCCGGCGAGAGCATGCTGGAGGTTGCCAGCAACCTGAAGGAGCGCGGCGCTGCCAACATCATCGCCAACGCCACCTTCCCCCTGTTCACCAGCGGTCTGGAGAAGTTCGACAAGGCTGTGGCAGACGGCACCCTGACCTACGTTGTGGGCACCAACCTGACCTACCGTATGCCCGAGCTGCTGACCCGCGACTGGTATGTGGACGTGGACGTTTCCAAGTACGCTGCCTACTTTGTGGTGGCACTGAACCACGATATGTCCGTTTCCAGCATCATCGACCCCCTGAAGAAGATCGAGAACCTGCTGGCAAACCGCAAGTAAAAAGCTGTTCCAAAGCCCCTGCACCCTGCGTGCGGGGGCTTTTTGAATTTTCATAGAGAAAAGGAAGTGTATCATTAGAAACAGCAGTGGTATAGGGGACTTTCGCTGATCAGCACTTTTTACAAAAAATGATATATTAATATATTAATCGAAACAAAAAACACTAAATACTGTTTACAAATAACGATATAAATGGTATTCTTTGTACAATGCTGAAGCAGGAAGGCACCTGCTGTGAGAAAAAATCGGAGAAAAAGCAAGAGAGTCCGGCCTTCAAAGCCGGGCATAACAAAGTGCGCAGGCACTTACAAAAAGGAGAAAACACTATGAAACGACGCGATTTTATGAAGCTTTCCGCCGCTACCGCGCTGGGTGCTACCGTAGCCGCTATGGCACCCTCGGCTCTGGCTGCGACAGAGCTGGACCAGACCAACGGAGATCTGCACACTACCGTAGATCGTAAGACCGCAGCCATGGGTCTGGGCGATGGCAAGACCTTTGCTTATGACCCGGAAAACCCGTACCTGAACGTGAATGTGGGTCTGTTTCATGATGCGCAGGTAATGGTGGGCGGTCAGAATGTTGGTACTGCTACCTATTACCTGCCCGACGGCATGGATCCCTGGGCGCCGGCAGTTATCGTGCTGACCCCGGACAACACCACCGCAAAGGCGTTCTCCGGCTCGGTCACAGGCCGTATGTGGCGCACGGTGGCGTGCAAAAATAAGATCGCAGTTGCATTTTTCGGTCCTGAAAACGGCGGCAGCTGGAACCTTTCCCTGAGCGCTGCCGGTCGTGATGACGCAGCAGCGCTGGATGCATTGTATCAGCTCATGCGCAAGAAGGGCGTTAAGCTATCCGGTGCATTCTCCATGGACAAGTCCCACACTGCACTGGTGGGCTACAAGGAGGGCGGCGCAGCTGCTCTGCTGTTCGGTGCCCGCTGGGCAAGTGATTTCAGCTCCATCTGCGCTGTGGATGCAGCCGAGGTACCAGCAGCCTCTCTGGAGGCAGTGGGCGGTCAGTATGTGCTGCCCTTCCCCGGCGACTCCACCCGCGGCGTGCAGGAGGAAGCCATTGCCGCAAAGACGGTGGATACCCCCGTTTGGTTCGTCCGCTCCAATGCCGATTCTACCAATAAGGCAGCACTGGAGTTTTACCTGAACGCCAATCAGGCTGTGGCAAAGGGCGACGGCGTGTATGCAAGCAGCCGCGCAGGCTCTGCCGCTGAGGTGTGGGTCACCGAAAAGGCACAGTGCCCGGCAGCCATCTGGGAGAAGTTCTCCGGTCAGTTCAAGCGCTTTATGGCGTTGCAGCTGCCGGGTCGCGTAGCAAAGGCGGAGGACTTTACCCGCCGCGGCTTTGATATCCACGAGGAGTGGGTCAACGGCGAGCTGCGCCGCTGGATGGTCTATGTGCCGTCCACCTATACCGGCAGCAAAAAGGTGCCGCTGGTGCTGGTGATGCACGGTTATACAGCCTCCATGTATGCCATTGCAGAGGAGTCCCGCTGGTACGATGTGGCAGAGCAGAACGGCTTTATCGTGGTGTTCGCGCAGGGTCTGGTGCGCCCCGCAGACCTGATGGGCAACATTCCCACCGCCATGTGGCTGGCAGGTCCCTTTGCCGCAATGGCAGGTAAGGATACCGACCCCAGCGTGGATCTGGAGTTCATCAACAGCCTGCTGGACCGCATGGAGCAGGATTACCGTATCGACACCACCCGCGTGTATGCCACCGGTCACTCTAACGGCAGCCTGATGACTTGGGCTACCGCCTGCCGCTACGCAAGCCGCTTTGCCGCCATTGCACCCGTCGGCTATATGTTTGCCCCACTGCCGGAGCTTGACCCCGCTGTTCTGCTGCCGACATGGGCTTTCCTGGGCGAGTACGACTCGGCAGGTGTGGCAGAGCTGGTGGAGGATAACGGTACGGTGAAGGCGCTGCAGGGCTGGAACGCCCACAACGCCACCAACGAGGCAGCTGTTGCAGAAAGCACCTCCTACGATGGCGCTTTTGTGACCAAGAGCTTTATGGGTGGCAACGCTCCGCTGGTGCAGTACACCGTGGTCAAGGATACCCCTCACGTTTACCTGCAGGAGGAGAGCGCTGCCATCTGGAATGAGTTCTTCTCCCGTTACAGCCGCGGTGCGGACGGCACCCTGTACTATCAGGGCAATGCCGTGACCGCCGGTAAGCATCAGCCCAGCGCAGATTGGTACGCTGCAAAATAAGCTGACAATGCCCGCCGCGCGGCGGTACAGAAGCTTTATATCTCGGGACATCGGAACGTCTGCGGACGCTCCGGTGTCCCTTTTTATGTTTTGCGGCGGCTTGTGTTAAGTTTTTGAAAATTCGTGCCGGGGGCTTTGCAAATCCCGGTGGGTTTATGCTATATTTAAGTTGAAATACTTTGCATTCTGACAGAAAGGAAAAACGCCATGGAGCATTTTGTGGAGTTTGAAGATGTCTGTAAATATTACCAGACCGGCAGTGTGAAGATCGCTGCTGCAGACCACCTGAATTTCTATGTGGACAAGGGCGAGTTCTGCATCATCGTGGGGCCCTCCGGCGCGGGCAAGACCACCCTGCTGAACATTCTGGGCGGCATGGACAACTGCGACGAGGGCAACGTCTGGCTGGACGGCCGCAACGTGAGCCGCTTTTCCGCCCGGGAGCTGACCACCTACCGCCGGTATGATGTGGGCTTTGTGTTCCAGTTCTACAACTTGGTGCAGAACCTGACCGCGCTGGAAAACGTGGAACTTGCCAGTGAGATCTGCCGCGACCCGCTGAATCCCGCCGAGACCTTGCGCAGCGTGGGGCTGGGCGAGCGGCTGAACAACTTCCCGGCGCAGCTTTCCGGCGGCGAGCAGCAGCGGGTGTCCATTGCCCGCGCACTGGCCAAAAACCCCAAGCTGCTGCTCTGCGACGAGCCTACCGGTGCGCTGGACTACCGCACCGGCAAACAGGTGCTGGGCCTTTTGCAGGATACCTGCCGCAAGACCGGACGCACCGTCATTGTTATTACCCACAACACGGCACTGACCGGTATGGCTGACCGCATCATTCAGGTGCGCAGCGGCCGCATCGTGTCCAATCAGGTCAACGAGCACCCGGTGCCGGTGGAACAGATCGAGTGGTGAGTACTGTGCAGAAAAGTTACCGCAAAAATATCCTGCGCGAGATGAAAAGCAGCATCAGCCGGGTGGTGTCCCTGTTTGGCATCGTGGCGCTGGGGGTGATGATGCTTACCGGCCTGATGTGCATTGCCCCCGATATGCGCACCGCTGCCCAGAAGTACTATGTGCAGCAGAATGTGTTCGACCTGCGGGTGCTGTCCACCCTTGGCCTCAGCCAGAGCGATATCAGCGCGATTGCCGCTGTGGACGGCGTGGACGCCGTGCAGGCGGTGAAGTATCAGGACGTGGAAGGCCACTGGACAGGGGACGAGCAGACCACGGTGGCGCGGCTGTATCAGCTGCCTGCCGACCCGCAGGCCGATACGCCGGAGAACATGAACCGCCCGGTGCTGCTGTCCGGCCGGATGCCGGAAGCTGCCGGGGAGTGCGTGGTGCATGTGATGGGCCACGGCAGCCCGGTGGAACTGGGCACCCAGTTGACCCTGCCGGAAGAGACTGAGGGGGTCAGCGGGCAGGTGTTCACGGTGGTGGGCACGGTGCAGGACCCGCTGCATTTTTCCTCTGATTCCGAGAGCAGCACCGTGGGCGATGGCCAGCTGGACTGCATCCTGTTTGTGCCGGAGGGCACTTTGACCGCAGATTATTATACGGTGTGCTATATCAAGGCAGAAAACGCCGGATTGTATGATAATTATTCCGATGAATATCAGGCCGCAGTGGATGCCGTAGCGGAAAAGCTCAAGGCCATCCAGAGCGTGCAGTGCACCGCCCGGCGGGAAGAGCTGATGGACACTGCCAACGACAAGCTGACCGAAGCGCGCGCCGAGTACGACAGCCAGAAGGCCGAAGCGGAGCGTCAGTTTGCCGAGGCCGAGGCAAAGCTTGCGGACGCACAGCAGCAGCTGGATGCCGCCAAGACGCAGCTGGAAGCCGGGGAAAAGGAGCTTGCCGCCCAGAAGACTGCCCTGCCGGACACCATGCAGAGTGGTGCCGACAAGCTGGTGAGCAGCGAGGAGCAGGTGCTGGAATTTGAGGAACAGTTACAGCAAATCGAGCTGCTGGTCAACCTGAAAAAGGTGGCAGACCCCCTGCTGACCTACGCGGAAGCCGCTCTGCGCAACGCCGAAAAGGCGCTGGACGAAGCCGAGCCGGAGGACGAAGACTACATTGAACTGCGGGATGCGCTGGCCAAGGCGCAGGCCGCTTACGACAACATCTATAACCAGCTGCAGGGCTATCAGCAGCAGCTGGACGCGGGCAAGCGGCAGATGTACAAGCAGGGGCTTATCTCCTCGCCGAACCTCTCCAACGACCAGCTGGTGACCGAGGCCAAGGCTGCACTGCGCAAGATGAAATTGCAGCTTTTGCAGGGACAATTGCAGCTGACCACCGGCACCGCCAGCGCCTACACCCAGTTCGATGCCGCACAGAAGCAGCTGGAAGAGGGCTGGGCAGAATATAACGCCGGGCAGACCCAGCTGGAAGAATCCCGCACCGAGTACGAGAGCCAGAAGGCCGAGGCAGAGCAGAAGCTGGCGGACGGCCTTGCCCAGCTAAACGACGCCGAGGAGCAGGTGAACCAGATCAAAAAGGGCGAGTGGTATGTGCTGGACCGCACCTCCACCATGAGCTGCGTCACCTTTGCCCAGTACGCCGACCGCATGGACGCCATTGCCCGGGTGTTCCCGGTGTTCTTCTTCCTTGTGGCGGCGCTGGTGGCTACCACCACCATGACCCGTATGGTGGACGAGAACCGCCTGCAGATGGGCACCTTAAAGGCGCTGGGCTACTCCAATTTCAGCATCGCGGGCAAGTATTTGTTCTACGCGATGCTGGCCACCATTCTGGGCAGTATCGTCGGCATGGTGGTGGGCTTTGTGGTATTCCCCATCATTATCTGGAACGCCTATCAGCTGGTGTTCAGCCTGCCTACCTTCACCCTGTACTTCTACCCGGGCATGGCAGCTGCCAGCGTGGGCATCAGCGCCGCCGTCATCGGCTTTGCCACATGGTACGCCTGCCGTTCCAGTCTGGCTGAAAAGACCGCAGCTTTGCTGCTGCCCCGGGCCCCCGTGGCGGGCAAGCGCATCCTGATGGAGCGCATCACCCCGCTGTGGTCCCGGATGTCCTTCTCCCAAAAGACCACCGCCCGCAACCTGTTCCGGTATAAAAAGCGGTTCTTCATGACCGTGCTGGGCGTGGCGGGCTGTACCGCGCTGCTGCTTATCGGCTTTGGCATACAGGATTCCCTGCTGCCCATCGTCACAAAGCAGTCTACGGAGCTGACCCACAACGATATGTCCATCACCCTCAGCGACCCCAAAGCCCTGACCATGGAGCAGGGGCTGGCAGAGGAGCTGGATAGCAACAGCGCCGTGCAGAACTGGGGCGCGGTGTATACCAAATCCACCACCATCTACAATGCCGAAGGCGAGAGCGCCAGCGTGAGCATCGTGGCTACCGCCAAGGACAGCGACCTGACCCGGTACGTCACCTTCCGCACCCGCAAGGGGCACAAGGCCATCAGCTTTGACAGCGGCAGCGCCATCCTGACCGAAAAGACCGCCGAGAACTTGGGCCTGCACACCGGCGATACCTTCTGGGTGGAGAACACCGAGGGTGCCCGGGTGGAGCTGACCCTGACCGGCATCACGGAAAACTATATGTTCACCCGGCTGTACCTCCCCCGCGCACAGCTGGAAAGCCTGCTGGGCACGGAGGATATCCCGTGGAACACGGTCTACGGGCAGACCACCTGCACCGATGCTGCCGGGTACAACGCCCTGCGCACCGACCTGCTGGACTGCAACTATGTCAGCGGCATCAGCTTTACCGAGGACACCACCGAACTGTTCGATAACCTCATCGTCAGTCTGGGCTATGTGGTGGTGCTGATCATCATCTGTGCGGCGGCACTGGCGGCTGTGGTGTTGTATAACCTCATCAGCGTCAACCTTGGAGAGCGCAAAAAGGAGCTGGCGACCATCAAGGTGCTGGGCTTCTACGATCAGGAGGTGTACCGCTACATCTTCCGCGAGATCGAGCTGCTGGCGCTTATCGGCTCCGGCGTGGGTCTGGCACTGGGGGTGCCGCTGCACAAGTTCATTGTGTTGACCGTGGAGATGGATCAGCTCATGTTCATCCGCACCATCGCCCCCCGCAGCTACCTGCTGGCGGTGGCGCTGACCATGGTGTTTACCGTGGTGGTCTGCTTTGTCATGCGGCGGCACGTCCGGCGCATCAGCATGGTGGAAAGCATGAAGGCTCCGGAGTAATTACAAAAGCAAAACCATAAAAAGCACCCCCTGCGGTCTGTACGGGCAGACCGCAGGGGGTGCTTAGTCTTTTATACGCTCAGGGAATCAGAGGAACACATACTTGAGGATGAACAGCACGGTGAGCACATACATCAGCGGGCTGATCTTCTTCTCCTTGGCCTTGCCGGTGATCACATTGATGATGGTCCAGGAGATGATGCCGATGGCGATACCCTCGGAGATGCTGTAAGCGGTGGGCATAGCCAGAATGGTCAGGAAGGCGGGGATGCCCTCGCTGGGATCATTGAAGTCGATCTTGATGGCAGAACCCATCATGTAGAAGCCCACGATGATCAGAGCCGGAGCGGTAGCAAAGCTGGGGATGGTGAGGAACAGCGGGCTGAAGATGGTAGCCAGCAGGAACAGCACGCCGGTGGTCATAGCGGTCAGACCGGTGCGGCCGCCCTCGGTAACGCCGGAGGCGCTCTCCACGAAGGTGGTGGTGGTGGAAGTACCCAGCACAGCGCCCACGCAGGTACCGATGGAGTCTGCCATCAGTGCGCCCTTGATGTTGGGCAGACGGCCGTCCTTGTCCAGCATATCAGCCTTGGAGGCCACGCCGATCAGGGTGCCCAGCGTGTCGAACAGGTCCACAAAGAGGAAGGAGAACATCACGGCGAAGAAGTTCAGCAGGCCGACACCGGAGAAGTCGGTCTTGAACACCTGACCAAAGGTCTCGCCCAATGCGGAGAAGTCAAAGCTGACAAAGGCGGTGGGGATGACGGAGTACATACCGGCATCCACATCGGGGACGTAGATACCGGTCAGCTCGCACACGATGCCCAGCAGCCAAGTGATCAGGATGCCGTACAGGATGCCGCCCTTGACCCTTTTGACCAGCAGGATGGCGGTGATGACCACACCCAGCAGAGCAAGGATGGCGCCCACGCCCACGCTGTGGAAGGTTGCGCCCTTGAAGTGCTGGTAGGTGACCAGCGTGGAATCGCTGTTGACGATCAGCTTGGCATTCTGCAGGCCGACGAAGGCCACGAACAGGCCGATGCCCACGCTGACGGCGCTCTTCAGGGTCATGGGAATGGCGTTGAAGATGCCCTCGCGCACATTGGTCAGGGACAGTGCAATGAAGATGACGCCCTCAACAAAGACGGCCATCAGAGCCAGCTGCCAGCTGTAACCCATGGTCAGCACGACCGTGTAGGCAAAGTAGGCGTTCAGGCCCATGCCGGGAGCCAGGGCAAAGGGGTAGTTGGCCAGCACAGCCATCAGTGCGGTGGCAATAAAGGATGCCAGCGCGGTGGCGATCAGCACAGCCTTGGAATCCATGCCCGCTGCGGACAGGATGTTGGGGTTGACGGCAAGGATGTAAGCCATGGTCATGAAGGTGGTGATACCGGCCATGATCTCGGTCTTTACATCGGTGTGGTTTTCTTTCAGGTGAAAGAACTTTTCTAACATGAGAAACCTCCTGCTTCCAATAAAACACTCCGCCGGTTGCGGACGGCGGAGAAAGAACAGCTCCCATTCTATCAGTTGAAAACGTTTTTGTCCACACCAGAAACACACAAATTTCGCAATTTGTTCAAATTTTCTTAAATAAGTATGACTTATCTCGCAAAAAATCTAGCATATTTTAGTAATTTGGACGGAATGCAGGCGATATGTGCAGAAAAAATGTGTGAGGGAAAAAAGTAGTTCCGAAACACCCTGCGGGTGTTTCGGAACTACAAATAAAATATTTTTTACAAATTACCGGCGCTTACAGCGTCTCTACCCGGTCGAACAGATCCTTTGCGGCTTCCACGGCGTCCTTGCTACCAAAGGCCACCCGTACGCCGCCGGACAACACATCAGACAGGGCGGCGGCCTGTGCTTTGAGCAGGGCAGCGTCCACGCTGCACAGCGCCTTGCGGTCGGCGGCGAGCATCTCGTCCGTGATGCCGCAGAAGTACCGGTGATCCAGCTCCCGGGCGGCGGCACGCGCCTTGCGGGGCGTGTCCAGCTTGGCGGCGGTGCCCACGATGAATTCGTCCAGATCCCGGGCGGTGTAGTCCCGGGCGGCAAGGGCGGCAGGGGCATTTGCAAAGATCTCGTAGCTTTCCCGCAGGTGGGGGTCCCGGTAGGTGTACAAAAACTCGATGCCGTCGGCGCAGAGCATTCCTGTGCCGTAGGCACCGCCCACCTCCCGGATGGTGTGCCACAGGTATTCGTAGCTCATCACCCGTGCCAGCACCCGGCGGCGGCTGTCCCGGGGCATGGGCCAAGCCAGCACATCGTAGTTCACGCCGCCGTCAATGATAAAGGCTTCGTTCACCGGGGGTGTCAGGGGCTGGGTGTAGGGCTGCGCCGGGGTGCGCCGGGCGGCGGCAAAGCGGCTTTCCGGCAGCAGGGTGCGCAGCTTTTCCAGTGCAGCTTCGGTGCCGTGCAGGCTGACGGTCAGGGCGGCGTTTTGCAGCACCCGGCAGCGCACAGCATCCAGTTTTGCGCCCAGTGCGGACCAGTCGGCCTTTTCCAGCAGATTGCACAGGAAGTGGTAGTAGCTCACGCCGGTGCAGGCTTCGTCCGCAGCGCCTTCTACATAATAATGGGCGCGGGCGCGGGTGGAGGCAAACTCATTGCCCTGCTGGATAAACAGCTGCTCCATGCGCAATTTCAGCTGGCTGACCACCCGGGCATAGGCTGCTTCGGCGGCAGCGCCGGTAAGGACGGTATCGTACAGCCACTCGCCGCCGATCTCCACCGCCTTTTCCAGGCTGCGCTCCAGCAGGCTCAGGCAGAGGGTCAGTTTCGCGTGGCAGGGGCTGCCCTCCTGCCGCCCGGTCCAGAGGTCCAGCTGGGCGCGGCTGTCGCCCAGCCATGTGCTGCGCAGGGTGTTCAGCTGCTGGGCGGTGTGGGCGGGGGTGTCCAGCTCGTCCAGCACATCGGTGAGCAGGTTCAGGTATTGCAGCTCTTCCGGGGTGACAGTGCCAAGGTCATAGTAGAAATTCAGGTACAGGCTGCCGGCAGAGGGGTGGCGCAGCAGGGTGGCACCGGCCAACTGCTCGGCGCTGCCCTGCGGGGTGGCATCGCCCGCGCCAAGGTCGGCGGCGGTGAGGGGATGCTCCAGCACCAGCTTGCCATCGGTGCGCACCGGGGCGGCGGCGTCTGCGGCCTTAGGTGCGCTGGGGATTTGCACCACCTGCACCGGGGCGGGGGCAAACAGCTCCCGCAGCAGGGTGTCGAACCATCCCTCTTCCAGCTTGCTGCGCAGGGCGGCAAAGAGCTTGTCCGTGTGCAGCAGCAGGGCGGCATCGCCGGTGTGCAGCCAGCCGGTGGCGGCGTTGATGGCGTCCAGTACGCCGTCCGGCAGGCTGCCCGGGCGCTCCAGCGAGGCAAACTCGGCCTCGTTCAAAGCGGCCAGCAGCAGGTCGTGAGGAATGCCATCTTTCGGAAATCCGGGATTGTTTCCTTCCGATCCGTCCACGGCCTTGCGCACAGCGGGGGCAAACTTGCGGGCAGAATCCACCGTAGCGCCGCGCAGCAGCAGCTCCAAGGTGGGCTGCAGGGTGCTGTCGTCAAAGCCGATGTCGATATCTGCGCCCAGCTGCTCGGCCAGCAGCGCGGCCTTGAGGGGGGAGCTGTTGGTGCTCAGCAGTGCACCCAGCAAAATCTCCACACCCAGCTGCCGCTCACGGTCGGCAAATGCGCCGGTGTACCATGCCAGTGCGCACTGCACCTCGTCCGGCTTGGGTTGGTCGGTGTAGTAGGGCAGCTCCACGAATGCGCCGGGCTGCTCGTCCTGCATGGTCAGGCGGGGACGGGCAGCGGCCTTGGGCATCTTGGACAGGTAGTCCTTATCCAGCCGTGCCAGCTTATCGGCCATGTCCATCTTGCCGTACAGGGTGATGCAGCAGTTGTCGGCGCTGTAATGGCGGCGGTACACCCGCTGGTATTTCTCGTAGGTCAGGGCGGGAATGGACGCCGGGTCACCGCCGGACACAAAGCCGTAAGCGGTATCCGGGAACATCGCCCGTTGCAGGGCGTTTTGCAGCTGAGCATCCGGGGAGGCCAGCGCACCCTGCATTTCATTGTAGACCACACCGCTGACCGTGCCGTCCGCGTCCCGGTGCCAGCCCTCCTGCTCGAACACGGCAGAATCCACCATGGCCAGCGGGCAGAACACCGCGTTCAGGTAGACATCCATCAGGTTGCAGAAATCAGTCTCGTTGGGGGTGGCAAAGGGGTAGACCGTCTTGTCCGGGAAGGTCATTGCATTGAGGAAGGAAGCCATGCTGCTTTTGAGCAGCTGCACAAAGGGGGAGCTGACCGGGTATTTTTCGCTGCCCGCCAGCACGGAGTGCTCCAGAATGTGGAACACGCCGGTGTCATCGGAGGGGAAGGTGCCGAAGCCGATGCCAAAGGCCTTGTTGACGTCCTCGTTCTCCACCAGCAGCACGGCTGCGCCGCTGACGTCATGGGTGAGCAGGGTCAAAGTACCGTGCTGCTCGGGGCAGTCCTCGGTGCGCAGGACGGTATAACCGGGATAGTGTGCCATTTTTATTCTCCTTTACGGGATGTTTTTCACAGAGGATGCGCCTGCGGCTCAGCCGCCGAACAGGCCGAAAAAGCTGGTGTGGGTCACGCCCAGCACAAGGAAAAGGGCAATCAGGGCGAACAGCACGCCGATGATGATGTCCATCTGGTGCACCGTGAGCGGAAATTTATCGTAAAGCTTTTCCTTGGGGTTTACAAAGTCCTTGCGGCCGTTGTCCAGCAGGCGCTTTTTGCCCTGCTCAAAATCGGCCTTCTGCGCCTGCAATTCAGCCTGCTGGCGGGCAAGTTCTGCCTCGCGGGCGGCCAGTGCGGCCTCGCGGCGTTCAAGCTCGGTCTGGGTATCCGGGGTGGGCTGTGCCATGGAAAGTCCCTCCTGTAAGCATAAGATGTTTTCCTTATGATACCACAAAAATGTGGACAAAAAAAGCACCCGCAGTACAAAGACTGCGGGTGCAAAGGGGGATGATGAGGAGATTACTTCTTAGCCAGATACTTGCGGATATCAATGGCGACAGCCACGATAATGACAAGGCCCTGAACGATGTAGGTGTAGGAGGAGTTGACGTTCATGAACTGCAGAGCGACCTTCATCAGCTCAAAGACCAGAA
>OMGK01001597.1_pt1 | contig 11976 bp, 10 predicted proteins | sample 1645881 | NCBI WGS metagenome assembly OMGK01 (sample SAMN00849303, study PRJEB25192) | human gut metagenome
AAGGTCAGTTTAAAAGACATATTTGTAGAAAGACAATATCGCCTACATCATAATGATATTCATTCATAAGTGATTTCCTGTCTTTCTACAAATTATGTTAATTACTTATCCGCGGAACATAAGTGATTCCATCCATAACTTCATTTTCTGTTATGAAACTTCGATCTGTGAGAACACGCTTCCGAGTCCCTGCTGGATCAGCAGATCCGCCTGCTTATCGCGCGGTGTTGCACTCTTGTTGATAACAACCAGCTTATTTCCGTTGTAATAATCAATCAGGCCCGCTGCCGGATACACGGCAAGCGATGTTCCACCAACAATGAGCATGTCCGCATGACTGATATAGTAGACTGCATCCTGCAATGTCTTCTGGTTGAGTCCTTCCTCGTACAGCACAACATCCGGCTTCACCGGTCCGCCACACACCGGGCACTTCGGCACACCCTCAGAATGTAAGATATCTTCTGCGCTCATCGGTTCGTAGCAGCGCTCACAGTAGTTGCGTAGCACGCTTCCATGCAACTCCATCACATTCTTGCTGCCCGCCTTCTGGTGCAATCCATCGATATTCTGTGTCACGATGCCTTTGAGTTTTCCTGCTTTCTCCAACTCCGCGAGCTTCTTATGCGTGATGTTCGGCTCCGCATCCAGACAAAGCATCTTATCCCGGTAAAAGCGATAGAATTCCTCCGGGTTGTTACGATAAAAGGTATGACTTAAAATGGTCTCCGGTGGAAAATCATACTTCTGATTATAAAGTCCATCCACACTTCGGAAATCCGGAATACCGCTCTCTGTAGAAACTCCCGCGCCTCCGAAAAATACAATATTATCCGATTCTTTTACCCACTGTAAAAATTGTTCGACTGCGTCCATCCTGCTACCTCCGTTTTCTAAACATACATTCCGATGTCCCACTTCACCAACTGTAGTCTACGATACATCTCTGATACATGACTGACAGCACAATTAAATCTGCTTTAACAACTTCGAAGCGCATTCCTGATTTGCAAGAATCATCAGATGCTCTCCCTCCGAAAATACATAATCCGCTGCCGGTGAGATATTCGTCTCTGTGCCTTTTTTCACACCGAGGATATCTACCCCATATGTCTGACGGAAATTCAGTTCCATAATCGAATGCCCAATCCACTCATCCTTGAGAGGAATCTCATAGATGGAATATTCCCCATTGAGTTCAATGTAATCAAACACATGATTAATGCTGCAGCGTTTCGCTAGCTTGACCGCAATATCCCGATCCGGATAGATGACTTCATCCGCACCGTTCCGGAGCAGAAACTTAGCATGCACATCACGGTTTGCCTTACTGATCACATGCTTTGCCCCCATTTCCTTGACAAGACTTGTGACTTCAAGACTGTTCTGGAAATTACTTCCGATACAGACAAAAACTATATCAAAGTTTCCAACACCAAAGCTTCTGACCACCTGCGGATTCGTGCAATCTCCAATCTGAATATTCGTTACTTTATAGATCATATCTGCAACTTTATCCTCGCTGATATCGACCGCCATCACATCATTTCCGAGCTTTAACAGATTCTCACAAAGATGATGTCCGAATTTACCCATTCCTATAATTAAGATTGATTTCATGTTTTCCTCCTTACCCAATCGTTATCTTCTCTTCCGGCAACGACAAGCCCTTCGTCTCAGGCTTTGCCACAAAAGACAACGCGAATGTCATACTGCCGATTCGTCCGCAATACATCAATATTATAATTACAATGCGTCCCACCACATTGAGATCTCTCGTAATTCCAGTCGTCATACCAACGGTGCTGATCGCCGAATACACCTCAAACAGCACATCACTCATGCGTAAATTGCTTGTTGCAAGAATGAGGGTCACACTCATCAGTCCCAAAAACAGATTCAGACAGAATACCATACTTGCCTTCTTGATGACTTCGTCCCCGATTCTCCGGTGAAATACGTTGCATCCGTTCTCTCCGCGCAGATTCGAGATCACATAGATCAGAATAACTGCGATCGTCGTGGTCTTGACACCTCCGGCCGTCGACCCCGGGCTTCCTCCGATAAACATTAATACAATCGTCAGAAGCTTGCTCTCCGGTTGCAAAGCACCGGTATCAACCGTGTTAAAACCTGCAGTACGTGCCGTTACCGAGCCAAAAAGCGAAGTCAGAATCTGTTCTCCGGTTGACATGCCTTTTATCGTACCACCCTGTTCGAACAGAAATAAAAGCAGCGCGCCTCCAAAAATAAGTATCAGCGTCACGGATATAACCATCTTCGTGTGCAGACAATAATTTTTCCAATGAAATCGCTTCGATACGACATCACTCCACACAACAAATCCGAGTCCTCCGACAACAATCAGAAGCATGAGTACAATATTGATTACCGGATCCGCTGCATATGAAGTAAATGAAGCATACTGTTGCTGCCCTCCCATCAGATCAAAGCCGGCATTACAGAAAGCCGATATCGCATGAAATATACTATAATAAATGCCTTTTACAACACCAAACTCCGGGATAAAACGCGTTGCGAGAAGTATGGCTCCCGCCCCCTCACACAATGCTGTCCCGATAAAGATTTTGCGTGAAAGTTTGACGATTCCACCAATTTCCATCGCATTGATGCTTTCTTTCAGAAGATCTCTCTGCCAAAGACCGATTCTACGCCGGAATGCCATAGAAAATCCGACTCCGACCGTGATGAACCCGAGTCCGCCGATCTGGATCAAAAGAAGGATCACAAGTTGTCCAAACACATTCCAGTGCGTAAATGTATCATATACGACCAATCCTGTCACACATGTGGCACTGGTCGCTGTAAACATGGAATCCAAAAAAGGTGTCCACTCTCCGCTTCGCGATGCGATTGGCAGCGTCAGTATCAGACTTCCCGCCAATATCATAAAGAAGAAACCAAGCGCAATATACTGCACCTGATTCAACCGATGGTAACGATGTCTCTCAAAAAGTCCGTTCATTCTCTATCCTCAATCATTTTGTATACAACTGTTGCCACAAGGATATTTCCCTGTATAGAAAAATAGACCATATTCCGCAGAATATAGTCTATAGTTGCGGGAACAGGATTTGAACCTGTGACCTTCGGGTTATGAGCCCGACGAGCTTCCAGACTGCTCCATCCCGCGTCAACTCTTATATTATAGTTCTCTTCTTATGAATTGTCAACTCTATGATATTTAAGCTGGGGACACTTTATATAAAGCATCCCCATTCTTTTGTTCATCTACTATACAGTTTATTCACAAGCAGCAAAATTATTCGCCAATCTTGAAATTATCAACATTCTTACGGAGTTCTTCTGCTGACTGCTCTGCAACCTTGGCACTCTTCATAACCTCGGAAGATTCATTGACGATCGATACCGTCTTCTGCGCGATGTTAGTTGTTCCGGCTGCACTGTCATTTGATGCTAACGTAATTCCGTCGATTGCTTCCGAAATGCTGTTGATAGAAGCCAACAGTTCCTCAGATGTTGCACTAAAGTCAGATACCAGCTCATTGATCTTTGTTGCATCGGCATTATAATCATCTGCCATCTGCTCAAACAATGCAAAACTTTCCACCACATCCTGATCGACATAATCCAACAAACGATTGGAATCCTTCGCAAGATTACCTACTGCACTGCTTACATTCTCTGTAACCGCCTGTATATTTGCAACCGCCTCCTGTGACTGCTCTGCCAATACACGAATCTCTTCTGCTACAACTGCAAATCCGCGGCCTGCATCACCGGCACGTGCAGCCTCAATGGATGCATTTAATGCCAGAAGATTTGTTTGTCCCGTAATGTTCAAAATCGAATCTGCCAGAATGCCAATCTTCTCAACTACTTTGGCATCTTCCAGTGCTTTCTGCAGACTGCTCCGGATCTCTGCCTGCATCTGTTCCATCTTTTGGCGATTCTCCACCGCATTCGTCTTTGATTGCGAAGCACGCTTATGAATATCTTCCGCCTCAGTCGCACCATCCTGCGCACGTGTTGCAATCTCGCGGGCCGCATCATCGATCTGCTGTGTCATACTGTTAATCTGGTCTGCAGATGCCGCAGTCTCCTCAGTACTTGCAGCAAGTTCCTGTGTTGTTGCCGATACATCCTCAATTTCACTGTTGAGAGTGAATACATTCGCATCAATGCTTTCCACTACATTGTCAATATTAGCCGACTCATTCTTAACCTGTGCCAACAGTCCGCGCAATGAATGCCGCATCCCTTCCAGAGTCTTCGCAAGATTTCCAAAGTCGTCTTTGCGGTTAACAAGCTTTTTGGGTACTTTCTGAACAAAATCTCCACCAGCGATAACATTGATGCTTGCGGAAATATTTCTTACAGAATGGATAATATCCAAAGCAATCATTGCCACCAGCACACCAACGATCAGAAGCAGTCCAAGACACGCTCCGATCAGTGCCGTCATCCTTGTTGTCACATATTTAGCCAGTTCATCCTCTCTTGCTGCAATTTCGTCATCAATGTAATCCGTATAATTTCCGGTACCGACAACCCAGTCAAAAGGCTCAAAATACTCACTGTAAGATCTCTTCGGAGAAGATTCTGTCTCTCCCTCCTTCGGATACACGTAATCAACATATCCTCCGCCTTCTTCTACAGCTACCCGGATAATCTCTTTTACCATCTGATATCCGTTACCATCCGTGGTCTCCATTCGATTAGTTCCTTCCGAATCTCCTCCAAGAAGTACCACATTGGTTCCGTTCGATGTATCAACCTAGAAATATCCGGAATCTCCATAACGCATCTGACGGACTTCCTCTGCTGCAACCGCTTTAGCCTCATCAATCGATTCAAAAACACCCGCTTTATACTGATCATTAATCTCAGACAAAAGCGATATTACAACACCAACCTGATCCTTGATTGTCGTATCATAATTCTCACGAATCGATACCTCCAGCTCATCCAGCGACTTCTGCTTTACCTGCTGTAAATCAGTCAACGAAATCAAACAAGCTGCAACTGACAGGATTACAACAAGAATCGTAATCATTGACATCTTGATTCTTACACTCAGATTTTTCATAACGTCCCTCCCTTTGACTAGTATAACCTTCTAATATACTAACACTTCCGATTTTTTTAGTCAATATTTTCGCTTTTTGTTCCTTTTTTCTATTTTTTTTGTGTTTTATGTATAATTTTTAATGATATACTCCCATTTGCGCCAATGTGACGGATGCAGCGATTCCGGCTAATGTCGCAATAAGCGCTCCTGCCAGTGTATAACGCGTTTTCTTGACTTTGACAATCATAAAATAGATCGACATTGTATAGAAAATCGTCTCCGTACTGCTGAGCATGATCGATGCTGCAAGACCGATCATGGAATCCGTCCCATGCTCCTTATACAGATCAAGCAAAAGTCCGGTCGCCGCAGAGGAGGAGAACATTTTTACAATCGCAATCGGAACAAGCTCCGTAGGAAAATGCGTGAAAGCAAGTCCCTTCGCTAACAGATCTGCCAGGAAATCCAGAAAGCCGGAGGCGCGCAGAATCCCGACTGCAACCATTAATCCGACGAGTGTCGGCATGATTTCGACCACTGTCCTTACGCCGCTTTTGGCTCCGTCAAGGAAATCCTCATATACACGTTGGTGACGAAGCAATCCATTACCGACAATAAACAAAATAATAAATGGAATTGCCGCTTTTGACAAAAACAGGAGCATCTGCATACAAATCTCTCCTCCATACGTTATGATGCATTATTTCTTCTATACGCTCACGCTCATCGGTGTAAACGATGTCGTCCAAAGAACTGCCTTATCTTGATAAATACGACTGCTGCTCCGGTGGAAACGCATGTAGCAAGGATTGCCGGTCCGATGATAGATGCCGGTGCAACCGATCCGTACTGGCTCCGGTATGCGATAATACTGACCGGAATCAGCTGCAGCGAAGAGATATTCAAAATCAGAAAGTCACACATCGCATCCGTTGCCTGCCCGGTGTCCGCCTCAAGCTTGCGGAGTTCCTTCATCGCTGATAATCCTGCCGGAGTTGCCGCCCAGCCAAGTCCCAACACATTCGCGACCATATTCGTTGCAATCTGCGTACGCGCTCTGCCGGACTTCGGCACCGATGGAAACAAGAACGTAAGGATCGGTCCCATTTTCTGCGCCGCACGCTCGATCATCCCCGCACGCTCCGCGATCCGCATGATGCCGACCCAGAACGCCATCGCTCCTGCCATCGTGATGCAGAGACTGATTGCCTCCTTTGCCGACACAAGCGCCTGCTCCGTCACTGCATCGAGATTTCCGGTTAATATTGCATACACAACACCAATAACGATCATTCCACCCCAGAGATAATTCATACGCTTCTCCAATCGCTTTTCTATACGATATGTTTCTTCTATTCAAAATATGATACAAAGCCTTGCATCGCAACAAAGCAATTCGTGTATCAAATAGTACTACATCAAAAGCGTCTCACATAAACTATAACAATTTCGCTCACAGGAGCCTCTTATGAAATCCTTTCTGAAAAAGTACCGCATCCTGCTTGCTGCCACACTGCTGCTTGCGATCTTTCTATGTATCCGGAATTTTCCGGGGCTTCCACACGCCGGAACTTCCCAATCCTTTGATGCCTTTGTAGATCAACTATTTGAGGACGAGGTGACGGCAAACACCATGAACTTACACTTCACTTTAAAAAATCCAAAATCTGTCGGAATTCAAACCTCCGAAGCGCGCCTTGGAAGCTTTTCCTATGCATCACAAAAGGATGCACTCTCCAAAATCGAGGATCTTCAAAAGCAATTGTCTTCTTACAAAACGCGCTCTCTTGACGCACAAGGCAAGCTGACACATGCACTTCTTACCGATTCTCTAGCGCGCCAGCAGGCGATCGCACGGTATCCGCTTTATGAAGAAGTACTTACCCCTTCAAGCGGTGTAACTTCGCAGCTTCCGGTTCTGCTCGCAGAGTATCCTTTTTATTGTACACAGGATGTAGAGGACTACCTGACGCTTTTGTCCCAGATGGAAGATTATTTTGCGGACATTCTTGAATATGAACAGAAGAAGGCAGATGCCGGTCTCTTCATGTCGGACAAAAGCTGCATGAAAGTGATCGACGGATGTGAGGTATTTACGGAGCATCCTGACGATAATTTTCTCCTGGAAACATTTGTGAACCGCCTCGATGCAATGGAAGGACTCAGTGCCTCCGACAAAGAAAACTATATCGGGCAGAATCAGGAAGTGATCGCAGATCACGTTATTCCTGCCTATACGCAGATGATCTCCGGTCTGACCAGGCTGCTCGGATGCGGACGCAATGACTGGGGGCTCTGTGAATATAAAGACGGAAAATCCTACTACGAGTCTCTCGTAGCCTACAACACCGGACTTGACCTCACCATCGATGAAATTGAAAAACAGATTTCTGACGCACGCGAAGAGGATACCGCCGTCTGTGCCGATCTGCTTGCAAAAGATCCGAAACTCCTTACCGAATCCTCCGATCTGAAATGGACAATGACCGACGAAACCGAAATGATCGAAGCTTTGAAAAAGGCAATGCTTGCAGACTTTCCAGAAGCACCGGACACCACTTACGAAGTCTGTCACGTAGATCCTGCCTTGTCCGAATATCTCGCTCCGGCATTCTACATAACTGCGCCGATCGATGATTACTCCTACAATCGCATCTACATCAACGATGCAAGCAAATACAATGATGTGTCCTACTTCGCAACACTCGCGCACGAAGGTTTTCCGGGTCATCTCTACCAGACGATCTCCTCCTACGCGTCCGGGGATCCAAAGGTACAGGCGCTGCTCAATTATCCTGCCTACACAGAAGGCTGGGCAACCTACGTCGAGATGCAGTCCTACTACTATGCAAATCTCCCAAAAGATGTGGCAAGCCTGCTACAGCACAATCAGGCAGCAACACTGAGCCTTTACGCCAGTTCGGATATCGGTATTCATTATCATGGCTGGAAAAAGCCTGAAATGGTCAAATTTTGGAGCGATTATGGCATTGATGAGGAAGAAACCATTGATGCGATCACAGATCTTGTCCTTGAAGATCCCGGAAATTATCTGAAATACTATGTCGGCTATCTGCAATTCCGACAGCTCCATGAAAAATACGCACAAAAATACGGCAAGCAGTTCGATGCGGTTGCTTTCCATGAAGCAATCCTTCGCACCGGACCGTCGCCGTTTGCAATTCTTGATGAACAGATTGAAAAATATCTAAAGTAATGCCTGATAGATGTCACGCTTGCTGACGCCGCGATCCTTCGCAACAAGCTTCATCGCTTCCTTGCGGTTGATTCCCTGGGATTCATAGTGCTGCATATGCTCCTCAATGCTCATACTCTCCCAGCCTGCCTGCTGCTCACGGATCATCTCCTCGCGGGAGCGTCCCTCGATCACAAGCACATATTCACCGCGCGGATCATTGACCGCGTAATACTGCAGACTGTCCGCAAGGGTGGTCTGCATTTTTTCTTCGTGTTTCTTTGTCAGTTCGCGGCAGATTGTAAGCCTGCGCGCCCCACCAAGATGCTCCGAAAGCTCGGTCAGAGTCTTTACCAGATGATGCGGGGCCTCATAAATGATGATCGTACGTGTCTCCTGCTCAAGTTCTGTGAGTACCGCCTGATGCTCCTTCTTATCCTTTGGCAGAAAAGCCTCAAACGCAAAGCGTCTGGTCGGCATGCCGGACATGGTCAGCGCTGTCACACATGCAGCGGCTCCCGGAAGGGAAGTCACCGGAATTCCCTCCTCGTAACAGATCCGCACGATATCCTCTCCCGGATCTGAGATTCCCGGTGTACCGGCGTCTGTAATGAGCGCAATATTCTTGCCTGCACGCATCTTATCAACGAGCTGGTATGCCTTTTCGATCTTATTATATTCATGATAACTGGTCATCGGCGTTTTGATGTCAAAATGGTTTAAGAGCTTGATGCTGTGTCTCGTATCTTCCGCAGCGATCAGATCTACTTCTTTCAATGTATTTAACACCCGCAGCGTGATATCGTCCAGATTGCCGATCGGAGTTGCACACAGATACAGTGTACCGGTTGCCTTTGTTCCGATATGATTTTTTTCTTCCATAAACGCTCCCCTGCCTTGTATCGTTATGATTCTTATATGATAGAGGATAACGAAAAGAACGTCAAGAAATTCTCCTGACGTTCCTTTGTTTTACGATTATATGATTATTTTTTATAGATTAGAGGCGTGTTTCACGAATCTTCTGGCGAACCTTAAGGATCATGGACGGACTGACAGACAGCTCATCAAATCCCATCTTAAGGAAGGTCTCTGTCAATGTGGTATCCGCGCCAAGTTCTCCACAGATACCAACCCAGCAGCCACCCTTGTGACCATTATCCACGATCATCTGCAGCATCTTAAGAATTGCCGGATGATGGGAATTGTAGAAAGCATCCAGCTTCGGATTCTGACGGTCGATTGCCAGTGTATACTGCGTGAGATCGTTCGTTCCAACCGAGAAGAAATCCACTTCCTTTGCTAAATCTTCACTGACCATAACTGCCGCTGGTGTCTCGATCATGACACCAAGCTCGACATCCTTATAAGGAATTCCTTCCTGATCCAGCTCCGCTTTCACTTCTGCAACAATCGCCTTAATCTGGTGCACTTCGTCCACAGAGATGATCATCGGGAACATGATTGCAATCGTTCCATAGTAGCTTGCACGATACAGCGCACGAAGCTGCGTCTTAAAGATTTCTTTTCTTGTCAGGCAGATACGGATCGCACGATAACCCATCGCCGGATTATCTTCCTTGCCAAGGTCAAAGTAGTCCACCTGCTTATCCGCACCGATATCCAGCGTACGGATGATGACTTTCTTTCCGGCCATCGACTCTGCTACCTTGCGGTATGCCTGGAACTGCTCCTCCTCGGTCGGATAATCGGAGCTCTCTAAATACAGGAACTCACTTCGGAAAAGGCCGATTCCGCCTGCATCATTTGCAAGTACGGATGCCACATCTGCAACACTGCCGATGTTGGCATACAGGTTGATCTTTGTTCCATCGAGGGTAATGTTCTCCTTGCCTTTTAACTCCTGAAGGAGACGCTTTTTCTCCTCATCCTCGGCTTTCTTCTTCTGATAGGTTTCTAAGACAGATACTGGAGGATCTACGATCAGTTTGCCTTCGTATCCATCGACAATTCCCATCTTGCCGTCCACATCTTCTGAGAAATCAATGCCGATCAATGCCGGAATATTCATGGTTCTTGCAAGGATTGCAGTATGTGAATTTGTGGATCCATGTCTTGTGACAAAGGATAACACCTTGGATTTATCAAGCTGTACCGTCTCACTTGGTGCGAGATCGTTTGCAAGCAGGATCACCGGTTCATCCGCATCAAGTCCGCTCTCTGTGTTTCCCTGCAATACTGCAACGACACGATTGGAGATGTCCTTTACATCCGCAGAGCGGGCACGCATATAATCGTCATCCATCGATGCGAACATTTCCGAGAAATTGTCTCCGGTCGTTGCCACTGCAAACTCTGCGTTTACTTCCTGTGTCTCGATCATGTTTGTGATGGACTCCACATAATCAAGATCGTCCAACATCATCTGATGTACTTCAAAGATTGCGGCATTCACTTCACCGACTTCTTTTAATGCTTTCTCATAGAGCGCTGCAAGCTGCTCCTTTGCCTTGGCACGCGCGTCCTCAAAACGGGCGATTTCAGCCTGAATGTCTGTAATTTTTTCGCGTTTTACCTGCTTTTCTCCATTGTGATATACGGCGAGGCGGCCGATCGCCACCCCACTGTATACGCTTTTTCCTTCAATTGTCATATGATAACCTCTTTCAAGTTATATGATTTATTCAGCGTCTCTCTTAATCAGTCCAAGTAATACGGCTGTAATGATGGAACCGATTACCCATGCAACAATGTATAACAGAGGATTTCCAACGGTTGCGAATACGAAGATTCCACCGTGTGGAGCCATAAGTGTACACTTAAACAATGCGGATAAGAATCCGGCAACACCTGCACCTACAAGGGTACATGGAATTACGTGAAGCGGGTCTGCTGCTGCAAATGGAATTGCACCCTCTGTGATGAAGGAACATCCCATGATCAGGTTCGATACCCATGAGTTACGCTCTGCTGCAGTAAACTTCTTTGGGAAGAAACGGCATGCCAAAGCGATACCTACCGGAGGAACCATTCCACCAACCATGATGGATGCCATTGCGATGTAGCAAGCCTGAACAGCCGGGTCGCTGGCGCTGGCACCGTCTGTCATCATCTGTGCTGCTGTCACAAGCATTCCGGAACCGAATACATAAGCTGCCTTGTTGATCGGGCCTCCCATATCGATGGCCATCATTGCTCCGAGGATCAGTCCCAATACGGTAATAAATCCTGCATCGGAGATGGATGTCAGCATGTTGCTGAGTCCGGTGTTGATCAATCCGATCAACGGGTTAAAGATGAAGCACATCAGAATACTGATGATTAAGATACCAAGTAACGGATAAATCAGGGTTGGTTTGATTCCATCGAGTGAAGCCGGAAGCTTCGCGAATGCCTTTTTCAGCATTAATACAATAAATCCTGCAAGGAAACCTGCTAAGATTCCACCAAGGAAGCCAGATACGGTGTTACCACCATTTGCACCCTGGAATGCAAAATCTGCGATAAATTCCTGGAATCCTGTTGTCTTGTCTGCCCAGTCATAACTGGTCACAAGAGCATTACCGCTCGATGCGAGAAGTCCACCGGTAAAGCCGACTGCAAGTCCCGGTCGATCGGCGATCGAGTATGCGATATAGCCTGCAAGTACCGGTACCATCAGTCCCATCGCAAGTCCGCCGGCATATTTAAAGAATGCAGACAGTGGTGTGCAGGAACCGAAAGCGCTGCCACCGATTGCACCATAACCGAGGATCGTATCGATCAG
>OMGK01001606.1_pt1 | contig 11892 bp, 8 predicted proteins | sample 1645881 | NCBI WGS metagenome assembly OMGK01 (sample SAMN00849303, study PRJEB25192) | human gut metagenome
TCACTTTCGATGAAATCGCCGCCAAAGATGCCCCAGAGGGCAATGGTTCGGATTTGGGTTGCTTCGCTCCACCAAAAAAGCACGAAGGTTTCGGCCTTCGTGCTTTTCTTTTTCCTATCAGAACTTATCCTTATACAGTTCTCTTCGGCGGCTGAATCAGCGCACAAAGTTCTTCCTGCGTGTAAACGTCCTTGATGGTTTCTTGTGCCTTTACCATCTTGATTTTGAACGGTGCTATTTCGTCCTGCTCCATGCACCAGTAAAGGAACACTTTCACCGAACGGATATAGTGGTTAACGCTGTTTGCAGTCATTCCGCTATCCGTCAAAATGATGATTTTTGATCCATGACTTGGTGGCGATCTGAGTGACTACAAAGATAAATTTGATACACGGAAAGAAGAATGCCCATTCGTCTGAGGAGTTCTCAGGGGAGTAGGCATTTCTGCGCAAGTGGTTAATATAATTTCGATTATGATAATTCAAATTATATTAAGACGTTCCATGGGCTGTAACAGCTTCACCGCTTGGTTTTCAAAAACCACCTGTTGATAGCGGTATTACTTCTTCACAAATTGGTATACGCCATATTCTGGTGACGTCACCAATCCATGCTTGATAAGATTCTTGATAATAGAGGATGCACGAGATTTCTGAACGCCATATAGCTGTGCAACGTTTATGCTGCGGAACTGATATTGATACCGATATCTCTTGAAAAGTTCAAGCGTCCGTTCTTTTGTACTTGCAGTCAGCCTGGTATTATCCAGCCTTTTGCAAAGTTCACTCACTTCGGCATCCGTACTCATTCCGTGGAGCACTGTAGAAGTTTCCGCACTTTCCGCAGAGGTTTCCGCACTTTCCGCACCACTTGCCACACTTTCCATACTGACCTGTGCCGGAGTCGCTACACTTCTATTCGGCAGTGTGACGATAAAGAAATCCGAATCCGAGTAGAAAGTCGGCTTCTGGGCTACTTCCACATAAGAGTTCAGGATGCGGTCAATGCCGCTGCCACGGCGCTCCATAAAGCCAAGCCGTGAGAACACGTCTGAAATAACCTGATTGCGCCGCATAGACGGAATGTGCCGGATATCCATGTCCTGAACCCTGCGGCCATTCATCATACCGCCCGGTGAAGTGATCTCCAGTCGGTCATCGAACACTTCCACATGAATCTCCGAACCAAGAATCTGATAATTCCGATGAATCAGCGCATTGACCAGCACCTCACGAACGGCCTTATACGGATAGTCACTGCGTTCTTCACGGGTCATACCACGGATACTCCACGGGTTTTTGCTGTTGTTGCGAACAAAATCTTCCGCATTTTGCAGCAGCGTGATCAGACTTGCACCCTGAAATTCCTTGTCATCCAGAGCATCTTCTTCAATGCTGCCCTTGTAGTTGCCTTTCCAGCGGGTGCAGAAAATACGGGATTGTTTCAGAACGCCCTGATCGCAAAGCAGCAGGCCGCCATTCGTAATCTGTCCATCATCTGTTACCAATCCTGCGGAGGGCAAGTCTTTTTCGAGGTCGAAATCCTCTTTTTTCAGATTCTTAAACGTCGCGGCCAGCAGTGTAAAACTGACATCACCCACTCGATAAGAACTGGGCAGGGCATCAAAAGTCTGGTTCATGCCCTGCAAAATCAATTCGTTCAGTTCCCGTGAAGTGGCTTCTTCGGACTGGTCACCATGCCGCACATAGGCCGTATGGGAACCGTCAAAGGCATAATAATATGGATACGCCGGGCCGTCCTGTACTTCCAGATCAACGCAGGACTTGCCCTCTATTTCGACCTCCCGCACCCGATAGCGCGGCGTAGGGTCAATGCGGACTTTGATAAGTTCCGTCAATCTGCTTACCACAGCCTGCGGATTTTCCAATCCTACGACCTCGCGCGGCTCATTCTTTACGCCAAAAATCAAGTGTCCGCCCTCGGTATTGGCAAATGCCGACACGGATTTCAGCCAGCTGCGCGGCTTTTTCTCTTCAAGACGTTCCTTGTAATCCACATGGGAGGCTTCAATGTAATGGTCGAGGGGGAAAGGCATGGTATCACCTACTCGCTTTTTAATGTTTAGATTCATTATACCGTATTTTCAGTTCAAATTCAAAACTTTTATCGCGTTAACGAACGATTGAATTTTTAACGGGCAGATTGATTTTGTGAACATCTTAGAGTATCATTAGATCAAGCGGACGAATAAAATCCTATTTAGTCTGAGATTCTTCTTTGGTAGCTGCTTAGTTCTTTATAGACGTGGGGTGAATCTAAAATGTCAATGAAAGTTTCTTTCTTTAGAAAAGAACTTCGTGCCGATTATGAAAAAATACTATCGATCACTAGTTCAATCGTTTCATTTCTTCTGCTCTTCTACGATATACCCTCCGAACTGAAAATCAAATACTTTTTGTCTTTCGTTGGTGTGATGCTAATTGTTTATGTTCTAATGTGGTTTCATGCAAATCATATCCGACATGTCGAATTGTCCGTTAATAACTCCACTATCGAAATTTCAGCAGGCGATGTTTTTCAAAGCGAAGGCTTAAAAATCATTGCATTTAACGAATACTTTGATACCCAAGTAGATGAAAACATTATTTCTTCTCGAACGTTAAACGGACAGTTTATTAAAAAGTATGCCCATGATGTAGAGTCCTTAGATCATCTAATACAAGAGAATCAGCATGCTCAAGAGTGTAAGATTAACGTCAATCAGAATAGGCTGGTAGGAAAGCAAATCCAATATAAACTCGGAACGATTGTTCCAATGGATGACTTTTTTATACTTGCATTCTCAAAATTCGACAATCAAAATAGAGCATATTTGGAAATGAATGACTATACTGCATGCCTTATGAATATGTGGAACGAGTGCGATATTCATTATGGTGGAAGGTCTATTGTTCTTCCACTTTTGGGTTCTGGGATAACAAGATTTCACGGTTATGAAAATATAACCGATCAAGAACTTCTTGAAATTATTCTTTGGACTTTTAAAGTTAGTCGTATTCGTTTTCAATATCCTTCAAAAGCAAAAATTGTTTTAGCACAAAACAGTCTAGATAAAATCGATCTTTATAAAATAAAAAAGCTTTTCAAAAAATAATGAAGTCAGGAGATTAAAAATGGGACACAAGTGCTTTATAAGTTATAAAAAAGAGGATAAAATGTATAAAAATTATCTCGTCGAGTTATTTGCAGGTCAGGATGTTATCGATAAATCCTTGGATCGTATTATTGATAGTGAAGATGGCGACTACATAATGGAAACTATTCGAAACGACTATCTATCCGATTCAACTGTGACAATTTTCTTGATTGGCCAGCATTCTTCTGAAAATGAAGGAAATGATTATTGGGGACGGCCACGTAATTATTTCATTCAGCGAGAACTTCAGGCCTCTCTTTATAATGGAATCGGAAATACTCGTAATGGTGTACTAGGTATTGTATTACCTGAAATGTATGGTTCTATTTATAAAGGAAGTTCGCTCTGCAGTACTTGTGGTCAGTACCACGATTGCATTTTGTTAAATGATACAACTGTAATCCGCGAATTTTCTGCCAATTTTTATACCGAACCTCATGCTAGCTGTGCATGGACTTCTGATGAGGAATACTGCGTGATCGTGAAATGGTCCGATTTTATATCCAATCCAACTGCGTATATCGATAAAGCTTATGACAAGCGTTATAGCCCAATTGCATCTAAAATCCGAATTCGTAATCTTCGATAATTAAAAACTTCAGACTTATTGCAACGCCGCTCGTTCAAAAATCCACCATTCATCTTCCAATACATAGCACTGATTGGAACATGAATGGTGTTTTTTACAGTGCAGTTTCTTTCGATTCACATTGACCCTATCCAGCTTGTGGTGTCCGTGCACCCCATCATCTGGGCTCTACAGCAGGCTGATGCTTCAATGTCAACGATAGCTAATCTTGTCACTATCATCTAAAGCTATTGTACAACTTTACTACTTTGTTGCAAAGCATTTTTATCTCTAGCCTTGTTGCCCACCGAATCAAGTCGTGGTATAGTAATAATTGGAGTCGTTTGACCTTGAAGGTCGTTGCGGCATGAAACTTCCGATAATATTGATTATCTGGAAGTTTTCGGGATTCTATAATGCAGGAGGTTGTCTGTATGGCGGTGCTTTCAAAGAGTCAAATGTCCGAAGAAGATATTAAGTTCCATTACATCACACCCGCAATTACAGCAAAATGGGATAAGCAACATATCACGCTGGAAACAAAAATTACGGATGGCCGTATCAACCTCAAAGGTAACATTGTGGCCCGTGAAAAGCCGAAACGTGCAGACTATGTGCTTTACCTGAGCGCGAATAATCCGATTGCCATTGTTGAAGCAAAAGACAACAATCATACGGTTTCCCATGGATTGCAGCAGGCCATGACCTATGCGCAGATGTTGGATGTTCCGTTTGCCTTTAGCTCAAATGGGGATGGCTTTGCAGAACATGACTTCTTGACGGGCAAAGAACGCACCTTTGGACTTGACGAATTCCCAACAGAAAAAGAGCTGGTTGAGCGGTACAAAGCAGGTGCAAACGATGGAGCTGGTTTGACGGATGTGCAGGAGAAATTAATTGCACAGCCATATTACAGCAACCAAAACACTTACCCACCGCGCTATTACCAGCGCATTGCCATCAACCGCACGTTGGACGCGATTGCAAGAGGACAAAATCGGCTTTTACTGGTAATGGCAACTGGTACAGGTAAAACTTATACGGCATTTCAAATTGTATATCGTCTGCTCAAAAGCGGCTTAAAGAAAAAGATTCTCTATCTTGCGGACCGGAACAATCTTGTTGACCAGTCTATCCAACAGGACTTTGCGCCGCTGGAAAAGGTCATTCATAAGGTGAATTTTTCTAAAGACGACCCTCGCACGATTACTTCTTATGAGGTCTATTTTTCTCTCTATCAGCAGCTCGCTGGAAAGAACGAAGAACAAGACGAGAACGCTGAAAATGCACTCGATAAGCTGTCACAGCTCTTTAGCCCGGATTTCTTTGACCTGATTATTGTCGATGAGTGTCACCGTGGCTCGGCGAAGAAAGAAAGCAACTGGCGCAAAATTCTGGAATATTTTGCTTCTGCTACGCAAATCGGCATGACTGCTACGCCTAAAGAAACCAAATATGTTTCCAACATCGACTACTTTGGTGAACCCATCTATACTTACAGTCTGAAAGAAGGAATCGAGGACGGTTTTCTTGCACCTTTTAAGGTAATCAATGTTATGACTGATATTGGTGAGGGATGGCGTCCACGCAAGGGCCAGCGCGATATTTACGGAAACGAAATCGAAGATCGCATTTATACAAATAGCGATTACGACTACAACATTATTATAGAGGATCGTATCAATCAAGTTGCTGCTGAAATCACGCGATACTTGAAAAGCACTGACCGCATGGCTAAGACCATCGTATTTTGCCCAACCGAAGAAGCGGCAGAGCGTATGCGGATGGCGTTGGCAAACCAAAATGCCGACATGATGAAGCAGAATCCCGATTATGTTGTTCGCATTACAGGCAGTGATACTTATGGAAAGAGTAAGCTGGATTATTTTATCTCTGTTGGTTCAAAATATCCTGTTATTGCGACTACATCCAAGCTGCTCTCCACGGGCTCGGATTGCAAGATGACAAAGCTGATCGTCTTGGATGAAATGATTGGCTCTATGACAGAATTCAAGCAGATCATTGGCCGCGGGACCCGTCTGCGCGAAAAAGAAGGCAAGACCCATTTTGTTGTGATGGACTTCCGAAATGTGAGCCGCCTTTTTGCCGACCCGGATTGGGATGGCCCGATTGAAATGAACGAAGACTTCGATCCCGAAAAAGAGAACGATAAGCCCGTACCGAAAAAGGGCGCAGGAACATCTGACCCTCCCACGTCGCCAGATCCCAAGAAACCCAAACCAATCGTTGATAAAGATGGCTGCCGGGTGGAGATCATCTACAAAACGGTTTCTATTTATGATGCAGGCGGAAAGCTTCTCCGGCAGGAAAGCATTATTGACTACACAAAAGAGAATATCCGTGGCTCGTACGCTTCGCTGGACAATTTTATCCGTCAGTGGTCTGCTGAGGAAAAGAAAGAAAAAATCCGGGAACTTCTTCTGGAGCATGGCATTGACCTTGAAGCACTAAAGGCCGATCAGAACATGACGGATGTGGATGACTTTGACTTTATCTGCCATGTTGCGTTTGATAAAAAGCCTTTGACGCGCAGAGAACGAGCAGAAAATGTCAAAAAACGCGACTTTCTAGGCAAATACAGCGGTGCAGCAAGAGATGTTCTGGAAGCACTTCTGGACAAGTATATGAATACTGGCATTTATGAGATTGAGAAGACAGAAATTCTGCGGCTTGACCCGTTCCTGAAAATGGGCAAGCCTCAAAAGATTGCCTCTTACTTTGGCGGGAAAGACGGGTATCTGAAAGCTGTTAAGGAACTGGAACAGGCAATCTATGAAGGAGAAATTGCATAACAATGGGAAATTTATCGAATTTTGTGAAGCGTGTCCGCGATATTATGCGGAACGATGCAGGTATCAACGGTGATGCGCAGCGCATTGAGCAGATTGCATGGATGCTCTTTTTGAAAGTGTACGATGCCAAAGAGAATGATTGGGAGTGGGACGAAAAGGATTACCAGTCAATTATTCCTGAACCCTGCCGCTGGCGTAACTGGGCGCACGATGAAAACGGTAAGGGCATAACGGGCGACACACTGTTGGAATTTATCAACAATACGCTGTTCCCCACTTTGAAAAAGTTACCTGTGGACGCTTCTACGCCCATCAAAAAAGCAATCGTGCAGACTACCTTTGCAGATGCCAACAACTATATGAAAGATGGTGTTTTGCTCCGACAAGTAATCGATAAGGTAGACGACATAAAATTTGAAGACTATGAAGAAAGCCGTGCCTTTGCTGAAATTTATGAAACAATCCTGAAAGAGCTGCAAAGCGCTGGTTCTGCGGGTGAATTCTATACGCCGCGCGCTGTAACCGATTTTATGGCGCAGATGATCGACCCACAAATCGGTGAGAAGATGGCCGATTTTGCCTGTGGCACAGGTGGTTTTATCACCAGTTGGCTGAAAGCTCTGCATAAAAAGGTCAAGACAACAGAGGATGAAGCCCTGTATGCAAACTCCATATACGGCATTGAAAAGAAGCAGTTCCCTTATATGCTTTGCATTACCAATATGCTGCTGCATGACTTGGATGTGCCGCAAGTGTTCCATGATAACACGTTGCTTCGGGATGTTCTGGATTATACCGAAGACGATCAGGTAGACGTTATCTTGATGAACCCTCCCTATGGTGGCTCTGAGAAAAACGATGTTAAAAATCATTTTCCTGCTGACCTTGCCAGCAGCGAAACCGCCGACCTATTTATGTCCGTTATCATGTACCGATTGAAAGAAAATGGCCGTGCAGCTGTCATTCTGCCGGATGGTTTTCTGTTCGGCACAGATAATGCCAAAGTAGCAATCAAGACGAAACTGTTCTCTGAGTTCAATGTCCATACCATCATCCGTATGCCGGGAAGTGTGTTCTCCCCATATACATCGATTACGACCAACATTTTGTTCTTTGACCATACTGGCCCGACAGAAGAAACCTGGTTCTATCGTTTGGATATGCCGGAAGGCTACAAGCATTTCAGCAAAACCAAGCCCATGAAGTTGGAACACTTTGCTCCTGCAGTAGAATGGTGGAATGACCGCAAAGAAATTCAGCTGGACGGGTTTGACAAGGCCAAAAAGTACACGGTGCAGGAGATCAAAGACCGCAACTATAATATTGACTTGTGTGGCTATCCGCATGAGGAAGAGGAAATTTTACCGCCCAAAGAGCTGATTCAGCAGTATCAGGAGAAGCGCGCCAGCCTGAACGCAGACATTGACCGAATCCTTGCTCAGATCACGGAGATTCTGGGCATTGACCTTGATGCACAGGACTGAGCCACATAGATAAGGAAGAAAAAATGACAGGACAGCAACTGAAAAATTCCATTCTGCAAATGGCAGTGCAGGGCAAACTTGTTCCGCAAGACCCCAATGACGAGCCTGCTTCTGTGCTGCTGGAACGCATTCGTGCAGAAAAAGAACAGCTTATCAAAGAGGGCAAAATCAAAAAGGAAAAGAATCCATCTGTGATTTTCCGTGGAGCCGATAATTTGCCTTATGAGAAGGTCGGCAAAAATGAGCCTGTCTGCATTGCAGATGAAGTGCCGTTTGACATCCCGGAGAGCTGGGAGTGGGTTACTTTAAAGCAGATAGCTGTTACCGCACTAGGTAAAACACTAGATAAATCAAAAAACATTGGTGAATATCGCCCGTATCTATGCAGCATCAATGTTTATTGGACAGGTATTGATTTATCAACCGTAAAACAGGCTCGTTTTGAAGATTCTGAATTATCGAAGTACCAGCTGAACAAGGGAGACTTGCTTATCTGTGAAGGCGGTGATGTTGGCCGTTCTGCTGTATGGGATAGAGATGAAGAAATGTATTATCAGAATGCACTTCATCGTGTCCGCTTTTACGGTAATATCGAGCCACGCTTCTTCCAGTTACTGATGGAAAGCTATAAGGGCGCAAAAATATTGGACAATTATAGCAAAGGAATGACTATAAAACATCTCGTTCAGAATTCACTTAACTCTATTTACTTTCCTTTGCCGCCACTTGCTGAACAAAGGCGCATCGTAGAAAAAATCAAACAGCTTACGCCGTATCTTAAAAAGTATGGTTCAGTTGAAACTACACTGTCAAATCTGAATTTGGCTTTCCCGGATGACTTGAAGAAATCAATTCTTCAATATGCAGTACAAGGCAAGCTCGTTCCCCAAGACCCTGCCGATGAGCCTGCCTCTGTTCTGTTAGAACGTATTCGCACAGAAAAGGAGAAGCTCATTAAAGCCGGAAAAATCAAACGGGATAAGCATGAATCGGTCATTTTCAGACGAGATAATTCTTATTATGAGAAGGTCGATGGAATTGAACGTTGCATCGACGATGAGCTGCCGCTTGAGATTCCCGAAAGTTGGGAATGGTGCAGACTCGGTACAATTCTGCAAAAGCTAACAGATGGTACACATTCAACACCCAAATACACTGCTAGAGGCATTCCATTCATATCTGTAAAAGATATAAGTTCTGGTAAAATTTCTTTTGAACGCACAAAATTCATTTCAAAAACAGAACATGAACTTCTCGCGTCTCGTTGTGACCCACATCGAGATGATATTTTACTTACTAAAGTGGGAACAACTGGAATCCCAGTATTGGTTGATACCGATAGGCCTTTTAGCATTTTTGTGAGTGTGGCGCAGCTTCGATTTTCAACAGAACTGCTAGACAAATTTTTCTTGATTTATCTTCTAAAGTCACCGCTTGTACAAACTCAATGTAGAGAAAACACAAAAGGGGTTGGAAATAAAAATTGGGTGATGCGTGATATTGCAAACACGTTGATCTGTATTCCACCATTGGCAGAACAAAAAAGAATACAAGCAAGTCTAGCTAATGTGCTAAAATCAATTTGATAAGAAAGAGCGTCTGAACTCATTTTTGAGAACAGACGCCTTTTTTACCAGTCTACGATATTATCTACCAAAGTCCTCTGCTCGGTTGCAGTTTTGCGCAAATAAATTCGCGTTGTTTCAATACTTTCATGTCCCATCAGGTCTGCAAGAAACGCAATGTCACTGCACCGATCCAAAAAGCTTTTTGCAAACCGATGCCGGAACGAATGTGGATAAACCACCGCAGGATCAATGCCATACTTTATCGCCAGCTTTTTCAGCTGTCCAGAAATACCTCTTGTAGTGATTCGTTCACCGAAACGATTCAAAAAGATAAAGCCGCTGTCTTGTTGCTTTTCTTCCAACCAGACAATGGCTTCCTCTTGCAATGATTTGGGAATGTAGATGCGGCGCAGCTTTCCACCTTTAGAATAAAGATCGAGGTGTCCAAGCCTAATATGTTCAACTTTGATTTGTACCAGCTCGCTGACGCGCGCACCCGTAGCAGCCAAAAAGCGGATGACAAAATACCAAAGCATATTGTCATCGCGCTTCAGGCAGTTTTTGAAGTAGATGTAGTCTGCTTCGCTAATGACATTTTCGAGGAAGGCTTTCTGCTGCACCTTGATGGATGACAATTTCCATGAATCCTTTCCGATGCTTTCGAGGTAGCAGTTGATAGCGCGGATTCGCAAATTGACCGTCTTGGGCTTGTACTGCTCAATCAGCCATGCTTTGTGCTCTTTCAAATTGCATTTCGTGACGGCATCATGCCGTTCCCCAAACTGCCGCACAGCAAACAAATAGGATGTTACAGTGTTTTCTGAGAGATTTGTTCCTCTCAAGTGTCTTTCAAATTCTTCAATCATAGTGAAAGACCTCCTTTCACCATGATTTTATACAATCTCACACCAAGGCCATATATAATTCTTTGATTTTATTTACGATGCGATTTTGTTCCTGAATTGGCGGCACCGGAATTAGCACTTTGCTCAACTCCGCTTGATTTATTTTGGGCATTTTAACTCGACTTGACATCGCAGTTGCTACTTGCGCATTAAACGAGTCTGATAAAATATACCTCAATAGGTATTCTTTGTTTATTGGAGTCTTTAGCGGGTACATATCTGCGCTACACAGTCCATCAAAGGGAGCAATTACAGCCTTGCGCAAAAGTGGGCGGATTTTAGAGTAAAGAATCTGTCCTTTGAAAAATAGATGATTAGGACTTGAGACTTTATCCTGCGCAACTGTTCGACAGTCCAAGAGAGTTCCTGTTAATTTTTCAATATTATCAGGAGCAATATGCATATAATCAAAATATCGTTCTGGAGAAACAAGATTTGTTGCTATCTCCACTACGGAAAAGAAGCGTACCCATTCCCAACTTTTGGGAATTTCAAATGGCAGTTCATCATCGATGCAGCGTTCAATTCCATCGACCTTCTCATAATAAGAATTATCCCGTCTGAAAATGACCGATTCATGCTTGTCACGTTTGATTTTGCCCTCTTTGACAAGCTGTTCTTTTTCTGTGCGAATACGCTCCAACAGAACGGAGGCAGGCTCATCGGCAGGGTCTTGGGGAACAAGTTTTCCTTGAACAGCATATTGGAGAATTGATTTTTTTAGAGTGGCTGGAAATCTACTATTTAAAACATCCAATGTTTCATTTGTTTTGTAATATTCCTTTTGCATTTGAACGGTCTCAAGATATTTTGAAACAATTCGATGTTGCTCTTTGATTGGCGGAATTGGAATCAATAACAACGCAAGTTGATTAAGATAAAATCCCTTCTGTGCCGTTCCAGTTGCCTCACGAACAATTTTCTGCTGAATATATGCGGAATCTAGGCAATACTTTAAATAGTAATTAAAAATTAACGTGTGAATAACGGAAACGCTTCGTTGAAAGCAAATATTTAATCCGCCTTCATAAACGCAACTTCTTCCAAGAGAACCAACAGACGTAAAGAAAATATCTCCAGTTGCAGCGTTCGTTCTTTCATTTTCCTTGTCGAAAATGTTTTTCTCTAAATAACGAACTTTTTCAAGTTCAACGATGCAATCATCGTTAATATTGGTTGATGAGACCATAACATATGCTGTTTCATAGGAACATCCTTTTGGAGGATTATGGTCACCATCCACGAGTTTGGTACAAATAGCCTCTAATCTTACCCACTCCCAGCTCTCCGGGATGTCAAACGGCACTTCATCTGCAATGCAGATAGGCTCATTTTTGCCGACCTTCTCATAAGGCAAATTATCGGAAAAGCCCAAGACAGTAATTTATGCGTATCGC
>OMGK01001619.1_pt1 | contig 11823 bp, 6 predicted proteins | sample 1645881 | NCBI WGS metagenome assembly OMGK01 (sample SAMN00849303, study PRJEB25192) | human gut metagenome
ACACGGATGAGGGCCATTGCATCCGGATATTGTTCTTTCGAGCGGTCATACATATCGAGAATGCCGGATGGTAGGAGAGCTTGGCCTGCCGTAGTCCCGGAATACCCAGGTCCTCTTCGCGGTCGATGAGCGTGTATTGCTCGGGCAGGTGCGCCACGAACTCCCGGTTGATGATGGTGAAAGCCCCGTCGTATTCGGTGTCGGCCTTTTCGACATGAACACAGAACGTATGGTCGTTGATCGGTGAGCCGTAAGTGAAAGCGACGAGTTTATCACCGACGTAGATGCAGCCACCGATAAGTCCCAGCCGGTCGAAATGGGCGAAAGCCCGCTGCATGGCCCGCTGTTCGGCCGACAGCTCGCCCGTATGTCCGCTGCGGGTCTTGCGCCATTCGGCTTCCAGACGCATGCACTCCGCAGCATGGTCGCGGGTCATAGGCTCGTAGCGGTATTCGTATTCCGCCTCGAAGCGGTTGATGTGGTTGCGTTTGGATTGGTATTTCCGGCCAGGAAGGTCGCGCAGGTCCGAAGCGTTGTATACATAGTCTTCCAGATTGCGGTCGGAGGCGAAAGCGAACTGGCAGTGGCCTACACTGCGGAGTTTTTCGAGCCCTTCAGGTGTCATGTCGATGATCCGAAGCCGTTGTCCGGCAGCGAGTATATCCTCCTCCAGATGCCGCAGGACGGGGGTGAAATCTCCTGCGCCGACAGGCTGCATGTAGCCGATCCGGTCGCTGCCCCCGATCTGGAAGCGGATGACCAGAAAGCCGTCCACTACGCTCCAGGCGGTTTTGAACTGGAATTGCCAGCAAAACATGTTGGCGAACGCCAGGTCGCAGTTCGCCGGGGCGTAAGGCAATGTGAAGGATTCGATTTCGGCCTTGTCTTCGATCGTAATGGGTTTGAAGGTAATCATAAATTGTCTTCTACGGTGTAATTTTTGGCTTCCACATGCCCGTAATACTGTTGAATCAGGGCCTTGAGCCGATTTTCGACCGACGCGGTCTGTTCCCGGTCCGAAGTCCCGTTTCGGAACGTCGCGCCGGTCATCCGCTCCTCGTCGAACGAGAAGAGCGCTTCGTCCGTTACGACCCGGAATTCCGAATCGTACATCACGGCCCACGGTTCGCGGTCGGGTTCGTTCAGAATGTCGCGTCCGAATGCGAAATAGGGTTCCCGGTTTCCCAACAGTCCCAGCAGGGTCGGCATGATGTCGATTTGCTGCACGGTCTGTGCCAGAAATTGCGGCGCGAGTGCGCCGTCGGGGGTGTGGATGAATCCGACGATGTGGTAGTTACCGGGATAGGAGCGAGTTTCCTCCGCCATTTTCTCCGAGGAAACGTGGTCCGCGACGAAGACGAAGATCGTTCGTTGGAACCACTCTTCGTGCTCGAACCTGCGGTAGAAATTCCGGAAAGCGAGGTCTTCGTAAGCTGCCGGTTTATGGATTTTGGTCGTTCCTTCGGGCAGCACGTTGCGATATTGTTCGGGCACGACGAAGGGATGGTGCGACGAGAGGGTGAACAGCGTGGCGAAGAATGGTTCCTGCATTTTCGAGAGTTCTTCGCCCGTGAATTGCAGGAACGGTTCGTCCCAGATGCCCCAGTAACCGTCGAAATCCCCGGTGCCGTGTACCGCTTCGTAATCCTCGCGGCTCAGGAGCCGCTCGATGCTGGCGCTGCGGGCGTAGGCTCCGAATCCCATCGAACCGCGCTCCGAACCGCAGAAGAAGGCGGTTCGGTAGCCTTTGTCGCGGAGTATCTGCGGCAGTTGGCGGCTTTTGCCCAGCGACTGGGGCATCAACACGAAAGGTTGTTTGAAGGAGGGGATGCTGCCCAATACGGCGGGCATGGCCTGGATCGAGCGGGTGCCGTTGGCGTACATCTGCCCGAAACAGAGGCTCTGCCGCATGAGCGAGTCGAGGAACGGCGTATAGCCCGGTTGCGTGCCGTTGCCGTACAATTCGGGTTTGAGGTAGGCCGAATGTTCGGCCGACATGCTTTCCAGAATGAAAACCATCACGTTGCGCCCTTCGAGGTTCACGGCCGAAGAGTCGGGGCGGTGGGTCGGGGTGAAATATTCGTCCAGTTTTTCGGGCGAAAAGTAGCGGGTGTATTTGACCGATCCGCCGCTGCCGATGGTCCGCAGAATGCAGAAGGGGTTGCTCAGGATCAGGTTGGCCTTTTCGCTGGTCGAGGCGTAGAGCGTGGCGTTCGAGAGGGTGATCGGGCGGGTCATGCGCGTTACGCCGCCCCGCATGCCGGCGATGCCGAGCAGAATGGCGATCACCAGCAGTCCTGTATTGACCGAGTGATAAACCCAGCCCTCGCGCAGGGGCGATCGGGGTGTGATCTTGCGTCCGTAACCCCAAACGAGCAGCCAGATGAGGACTGCGCCGACGAGGAGCAGGTACCAGTTTTCGGCGGCGAATTTCAGCACGAGCTGCACCGAATTGGAGTTGTCGGCGAAGAAGATTTCGTCGGCGGTGAAACGCTTCTGCGTATAGCGGAAATAGACGCAATCGGCCAGGTTTACGGCCACGATCAGCAGCGAATTGATCACCGCATAGTACCAGAAGAGAATACGCCGATACCAGCTCCGCTCCCGGAAATGGAACGGCAGCAGCGAGAGGACGATGAAAAGCAGATTGGCGTAGAGAACCGATACGGTGTCGAACTTCAGACCCCCCCCCGCCAATGTCAGGACCTCCTGCCAACCCAGGGGGCCGATCAGGGCGTAGTTGTAGCAGTAAAAGACGATTCGGCAGAGCAGCAGGACGATGTAGAGCAGGACGATGCGCCGCAGGAGCATGCCCGGATTACTATGTAGCCAGCGTTCCACCTTAGCAGGCTTTTAACGACATGTCGAGCGATTTGATCTGGTGCGTCAGGGCGCCGACCGATATGAAGTCCACGCCTGTTTCGGCGTATTCGCGCAGCGTGTCGAGCGTGATGCCGCCGCTCGACTCCGTTTCGCAGCGTCCGGCGACCTTCGCGACGGCCTGCCGCGTCAGCTCCGGGGTGAAATTGTCGAACATGATGCGGTCCACGCCTCCTGCGGCGAACACTTCGTCGATGTCTTCGAGCGAACGCACTTCGCATTCGATCGGAATGTTCTTGCCTTTTGCCTTGAGATAGGTTTTGGCTCCTTCGATGGCCGGGCGGATGCCGCCTGCAAAGTCTATGTGGTTGTCCTTCAGCAGAATCATGTCGAACAGTCCCATGCGGTGATTCTCACCGCCGCCGATCTTGACGGCCATCTTGTCCAATACGCGCATGCCCGGGGTGGTTTTGCGCGTGTCGAGAACTTTGGTATGCAGGTCTTTGATCTTGTCGGCATAGACGGCTGTCTGGGTCGCCACGCCGCTCATGCGCTGCATGATGTTCAGCAGGATGCGTTCGGCTTGCAGCAGGGACTGGAGCCGTCCCGAAACGTAGAAGGCCACGTCGCCCGGCTTCACGCGGTCGCCGTCGCGGAGGATCTGTTCGAATTGCATGTCGGGGTCCAGGCGTCGAAGCACCAGTTGTGCGATTTCGATGCCCGCGAGAATACCCTCCTGTTTGCAGAGCAAGCGCATGCGGCCTTTTTCCGTCGCGGGGATGCAGCAGAGCGAAGTGTGGTCGCCGTCGCCGATGTCTTCGCGGATGGCCAGTTCGATGAGCGCATCGACGAAAGGTTTGTATTCGGGTTTCATATTTTTTCGGTTTTTATGGGTGAAACGAATCGTTTCGTTCGGCAGGGCCGGACGAATGTCTGAAGAGAGAACGGTAACCGTGCGTTTGGCCCGCAAAGATTACCGCTCCGCTCCGGCACCCACAAAAATACGAAAAATAATTGCCATTTTTCAGGAAAAATATTAATTATATGTCGGTTTTGTGATCCGGACAAATGGTAATTCTTGTATTTATAAGTGTTTTTTCAAAAAAATACACCATTATTCGACGTTCGTAATATCAAATCCACGGCTTCCAATGCTTTGTTGACGGTGCGCTTCAGATTTCGATCGGTATGCGGATTGGCATAAATTCGTCGAGAATCTGATTTCTTCCGATGGAGGGGGACTCCTTGCCGTATATGTCGGTGATGAAGAATTTTCAACGACATGTACTCCGGGTACGGAATACGTGATTTATGGATTTGCGTATGATGATCTGGAGGTTCGGTCGGATATATCGTTTTTCCGTGCTTCTTCGTTGTCCTTCTCGTCCGTGTCGTCGCCTTCCCAGTCGAACGGCGGGAAATCGCGTCGTTCACCCAGCGAGAAGCGGGTGTAGGTGATCGGCAGCTTCCGTTCGAGGAACATCTGTTCGTAGGCGGTCTTGACCGAGAGTATTTCGTCCGCGAACCCCGAGCCGTAGATGTCGTTGTTGGCCACGTCGCAGGGCAGACCGAACCGTTCGATCACGGCTTGCGTGTAGGCGTAGAGGTGTTGCGAGTCGGTCTTGAGGTTGATTCGTCCGCCGGGAACCTGCATCTGTGCGTACTGGCCCAGGAAGAGGGGTGAGGTGAGCCGTTTCTTGGCCCGGCGCGATTTGAGCTGCGGATCGGGGAAGGTGATCCAGATCTCATCGACCTCTCCTTCGGCGAAGAAGGAGGCGATCATTTCGATGCGGGTACGCAGAAAACCGACGTTGCGCATTTGCCGTTCCGTGGCGGTTTTGGCTCCGCGCCACATGCGGGCACCCTTGATGTCGATACCGATGAAGTTGCGGTTGGGGTCGCGCTCCGCGAGTGCGACGGTGTATTCGCCCTTGCCGCAGCCCAGTTCGAGTACGATCGGACGGTCGTTATGGAAAAAGTCGCTGTGCCAATGTCCTTTGAGCGGATGGTCGCGGCGGAAGGCCTCCTCGAAGGCGGGTTGTACGAAACATTCGAACGTGAGGTTCTCCGCAAAGCGTCTGAGTTTGTCTTTGCCCATCTGTTTTTATTCGCTTTTTTGCTGGTTGATGCCGATGGCTTCCACGCCCCGGACCGGCATCGCCGGGGTGAAAGCCATCCTGTAAATGCCGCTGTCGGGAAAAATTACGTGCCGACGATAGGGAACCGACGCTTCCTCCGCGAGGGCTGCCGGGTGCCTGCGGGGAGGAAGGCCCAGCGTGTAGGATTCCTCGAAAACCAGGGAGTCGGGCGAAATGGTCCGTATCGTCAGCCGCAGCGTGTCGTCCCGAAAGGAGTCGTTGTAACGCACGACGATGTATAGGTCGCGCGGGGTCACGGTATCCGCGTTCGGAATTTCGATTTCGGCACTTTCGCTCCACGTGCCGCCCCCGGTATCGGTTACGACCGTCTGATGCGGCGAAAGGCAGCTCGTAACGAGCATTCCGGCGATCGCTATGATACTCCGCAGGTACATTACGAGTCGTTATTGCTCTTTTTTCGGCGGTTCGGGTTGTGCTGTCTCTCCGTTTCCGCCTTCCCGACGGTTGCCTTCACGACGGTTGCGTCCTCCGCGTCCCCGAGGACGGCGGCGGGCACCGTTCTGTCCCTCTTCGCCCGGAGATTGGGAGTGTGTCGGAGTCGGATCGGTTTCGGAGCCGTTTTGTCCCGGACGGTTTTCGGAACGAGAACGCTCCGAACGACGTTCCCCGCGCTGTTCGCTGCGAGAGCCCTGACCGTTGCCGCGTTCACCGTTCTGTTCGCCGGAGGTGTTCCCGCGTTCGGTGCGCTGTTCGTTTTTCTGGGTGCTCTGTCCGTTGCGCGACCCGTTCCGGTCGCTGTTGCGTGGGTTGCGCGGTTCGCCCTGACCGTTATTCCTTTCTCCGCGCGATTCGCGGCTTTCGCCTTGTCCGTTTCGATTATTCCGTTCACGGCGGTCGCGTTTTTCGCGGCGTTCACTCCGGTTGGCAGCGGGTTCCTGTTTTTCGTCCTTGCGGGATTCCGAAACGGCGGCCGCTTCTGCGGCGCTTCCGCTGCGGGCACCGTTGTTCCGGTTCTCGCGTTCCTCTGCCCGGTCGCTGCGGCGTCGGTTGCGGCCCTTGCGTTTGGAGCCGTTGCCGTCGAAGCGTGTGATGCTGTCCTCCTCCGAGCGATAGGTCGGTTCTTCGAACTTCTCCCGTTGTGGTTGCTCCGCCGACAGCTGATCGACCTTCTTGCCGGCGCGGTTCAGCGCTATGATCTCCTTGACGCGGGCGACGGGAAGCGTCACCACGTTGGTCATCGTATCCTTGCTGCTGCTGAAGGACATGGTACCGGCCAGGATGTCGGTTTTGACCAGGTAATATTCGCCGTCGAGAGCCTGGAGCGGTTCCCGCAGACGGGGGAACTCCTTGCGGGCGTCCACGTAGGTGTCGTATTCGTAGGCGAGGCAGCACTTGAGTTTCGAGCACTGTCCGGCCAGTTTTTGGGGGTTGAGGGAGATCTCCTGCATACGGGCCGAGTTGGTCGTCACACTCGAGAAATTCGAGATCCACGATGCGCAACACAGTTCGCGGCCGCAGGCTCCGATGCCGCCGATGCGTCCCGCTTCCTGGCGGGCGCCGATCTGTTTCATTTCGATGCGGATGTGAAACCGTTCGGCGAAGACCTTGATTAGCTCGCGGAAATCCACGCGCTCGTCGGCGATGTAGTAGAAGATCGCCTTGATCTTGTCGCCTTGGTACTCCACGTCGCCGATTTTCATATTGAGTCCCATTTCGGCGGCGATCTGGCGTGCGGTGATCATCGTTTCGTGCTCCAGAGCGATGGCCTCCTGCCAGCGTTCGATGTCGTAGGGTTTGGCCTTGCGGTAAATCTTCTTGAATTCGCCGTTGTAGGGGTTGAAACCCACGCGGCGCATTTGGCGGGCTACCATGTCGCCCGTCAGGGAGACGATGCCGATGTCGTGTCCCGGCGAAGCTTCCACAGCGACGATGTCGCCCCGTTCCAGCGGCAGATTATTGACGTTTTGGTAGTAGGAGCGCCGGGTGTTCTTGAAGCGCACTTCGAAAATATCGGTCGGCGTGTGTTGCGGGTATTGCTCCAGCCAGGCTGTTTCGTGCAGTTTGTAGCAACCCTCGCAAGGCTTGGCTGCGACCCCTTCGGGGGCGTAGTAGAACGTGCAGCCGCGACCGATTTCGGGCTTGGGCGCTTTCGTATATGGTTTGGTGTTATCCATTGGAGTCATAAATTTCGGTAAAGATAGTGAAATCCGGGAGCAATGCCAAATTTATTCGGCTGAGACTCCGGCATATTCCCGCCGGGCGGATGTGCGTCGCTGCCGGGAAGCGGAGATCCCGGATTATCGGATGCCGGCCTTCCAGCGCCGGATATCGCGGCGGTAGCGGACGATCAGCAGTACGGCGGACGTCATGCGCGGCGGCCGCGAGATGGACGGTGAAGCCCAGAATCAGCCCCTGTGCGCCCATTCCCAATGTAAAGCCCAACAGGTAACCCACCGGCAGGTTGAAGACGATGTACGAGAGGAAAGCGATCGGCATGATGATCTTCACGTCCTGAATACCCCGCAGAATGCCTACCGAAACGTTCTGGATGCCGTCCGCCAACTGGTAAACGGCGATCAGCAGGATCAGCTTCGAGGCCAGGTCGATCACTTCGGCGTTGGTGGTGAAGAAAGTCGGGATGACGTTGCAGAGCGAGATGAACGTGATGGCGGCGAAGAGGTTCCAGGCGATGACCAGGTGGTAGGAGGCCTTTGCCGCCAGAGTCAGCTCCTTCAAGCTGCGGGCGCCGTAGCAGTGGGAGATGCGGATGGTCGTGGCGGCACCGATCGAAGTCACGATCATGAAGGCGCAGTTGCCCAAGGTCATGGCGATCTGGTTGGCGCTGATGGCCGTTTTGCTCAGCCAGCCCATCATGATACTGGTGCCGACGAAGGCCGAGGCTTCGAGAAACATCTGCAGGGAGATCGGAAGGCCCATACGCAGCAATGTGCGGATCGTTTTGACCGAATAGTTGCGGGGCGAGAATCCCTGAAGATAGGCGCGGTATTTCTGTTTTTTGTAGAAATAGCCGATAATCATGATCGGCATGGCGATGCGCGATCCGAGGGTGCCGAGCCCCGCACCTGTGGCGCCCAGTTCTTCGAATCCGAGGTGGCCGTAGATGAAAATCCAGTTCAAGCCGACGTTCATCAGGTTGCAGAGAATCACCACGACCATTTCGACCCGGGTGTTTCCGACGCCTTCGAGGAATTGCTTGAAGGTGAAGAAGAGCATGATGAACGGCATGCTGTAAGCCAGCAACTTGTAATACGGTATGGCCATATCGACCACTTCGACGGGCTGTCCCATGTGGTACATCAAAGGGATGACGGCCAGTTGGAGCCCGCAGACCAGAAATCCCAACAGAGTATAGAACATCAGGCCGTTTTGCAGGTATTGCGACGATTTGCAACGGTCGCCCTGGGCGTAGAGTTCGCCGATCAGGGGCGTGAGGCCCAGTGCGATGCCGACGCCGGCGATGAAGAGGATGAAGAAGACCGAGCCGCCGAACGAAGTGGCGGCCAGCGGCGTGGGGTCGTCGCCTCCGTAACGGCCGACCATGACGTTGTCGGCGACCTGTACGAGGATCTGCCCCAACTGGGTCATCACGACGGGCAGGGCCAGTTTCAGATTGGCTTTGTATTGTCGTTTGTAGGTTGAAAAACGGTACATATATTTCTTGAATCAGACGACAAAGGTACGAAAATAATCGATTATCCCTCTTTCGCATCCGTTTCGAAGGGGGAACGGAGTCTGATGTCCGGACCTTTCGACCGGGTGTCGGGGCCGATTTTGCAGGCAGATGTCGAAAGCATGCGGGACGGACATATATGGAGCTGTTCCCGGTTTCGATGCAAATGCCTCGTTGCCGGGAGGACTGTTCGGGGTTATTCCGTATGTCGGGCCGGGGTTGTTGTCGGTTCTGGAAAACCGCTTAGTCGAAGGAGTGGGTGAGGCGTGAAAATCCCGGCCGATACTTGCTTCGGCCGGGATTCGAAAACCGTCCGCCACTGGTTCTGATTTATGTTAGGCGACCCGGAGAATCACCTCCTTTTCGCCGTCGGGTTCCACGATCACCCGCTCCCCGCTGTGCAGTTTGCCGTCGATAATCAGTCCCGAGAGAGGTTCCTCGATGCGTTCGAGCAGCGTGCGGCGCAGGGCGCGGACGCCGTATTTGCGCTGGTAGCCGATGGCGGCAAGGGTCCGCTTCGCCTCGTCGGTGATTTCGACCTTGTAGCCGAGTCGGTCGGTACGGGAGAGCAGCCCCTTGAGTTCCAGGTCGATGATCCGCTCCACGTCCGAGAGGTCGAGCGTGCGGAAGATGACGATGTCGTCGATGCGGTTCAGGAACTCCGGTGCGAAGGTTTCTTCCAGCGCCCGGCGGTATTCCGACTGCGGGGCTTTCTGCTGGGTGTCCGATTTCGAACAGGTGCTGTACCCGACCTGCGTGGAGCGTATTGCCGCGGCCCGCGATCCGACGTTGGAGGTGAGAATGATTACCGTATTTCGGAAATCGACCTTGCGCCCCGAACCGTCGGTGAGGTGTCCCTCGTCGAAGATCTGCAACAGGGTGTTGAAGACTTCGGGGTGGGCTTTCTCGATTTCGTCGAACAGGACGACCGAATAGGGATGGCGGCGTACCGCTTCGGTGAGCTGTCCGCCTTCGCCGTAGCCGACATATCCCGGCGGGGAGCCGATCAACCGTGCGACGTTGTGTTTTTCGCTGTATTCGCTCATGTCGATACGGATGAGTCCCTTGTTCTCGTCGAAGAGCCATTTGGAGAGCTCTTTCGCCAGCAGGGTTTTGCCCACGCCCGTCGGTCCGACGAACATGAAGACGCCGATCGGACGCCCTTCGTCCTTGAGTCCCGCCCGGGAGCGTTGGATCGACCGCGAAATCTTTTCGACGGCTTCGCATTGGCCGATGACGCGGGCCGAAAGATAGTCCGCAAGGCCGCGCAGACGTTCGCTTTCGCTGCCCGAGAGCCGTTCGGCTGGGATTCCCGTCATGGAGGTAATAACCTGCTCGATATGCTCGGCCCGGATTTCGGGCGGGCCGGGATCGGACGGAAGAGTCCATACGGCGCCACCGACAGTCGTCGTGTCCGCTGCCGCCGTTTTGCGGGAGCGGTTTTTGGGCGTTTTGGCTCCTGCTGCGGCGCCGACCGGTTCGCGGGATGCGGTTTTTCGGGACGGTTTTTCGGTTTTGCCTTTGTCCTGCAGGTGAATACGTGCCCCGGCTTCGTCCAGCACGTCGATCGCCTTGTCCGGAAAGTTGCGGTCGGTAATGTAGCGCCCGGTCAGGGCGACGCAGGCCCGCAATGCTTCGTCCGAGTAGCGCACTCCGTGGTGCCGTTCGTAATGGGGTGCGATGTTGTGCAGGATTTGCAGGGTTTCCTCTTCCGAAGCGGGTTCGACGAGGATTTTCTGAAAGCGGCGTTCCAGCGCGGGATCGCTCTCGATATCTTCGCGATATTCGTCCAGCGTCGTGGCTCCGATGACCTGCAATTCGCCCCGCGCCAGGGCGGGTTTGAGAATGTTGGCCGTGTCGAGGCTTCCCTGGGTCGAACCTGCGCCCGCGATGGTGTGTATTTCGTCGATGAAGAGGATCGAGTCCTGCTTCCTGCGCAATTCTTCGAGAAGTCGCTGCATCCGTTCTTCGAACTCACCTCTGTATTTGGTCCCGGCCAGGAGCGACGATACGTCGAGCGAATAGAGCCGTTTGCCGCGGATGGTGGCGGGAACTTCGTCCGCTGCCATCCGCAGGGCCAGCCCTTCGACGATGGCGCTCTTGCCCACGCCGGCTTCGCCGATCAGGATCGGGTTGTTCTTCTTGCGGCGCGAGAGGATCTGCACGATGCGTTCCATCTCCCGCTCGCGTCCTACGACGGGATCGATGCGGCCTCTGCGAGCTTCGTACGTAAGGTCGGTGCCGAATTTGTCCAACAAGGCAGGTTCCGCAGGAGGAGTGTCCCGGACAGGTTCGCGCAGGCCGATGAACCGTAGTTCGGGTGTCGGCCGAAAATTGGTATCCGGAGGCGTCGTTTGATCGGCCTCCAGGGTCATCTTTTGCAGTTCGGTCGCTATCGCCTGTGCATCGAAATGGTACATGGCCAGCACCTGCGAAGTGATCGTGTGCGGGTCGCTCACGATGTGCAGCAGTGCGTGTGCCGTCGAAACATGGTGCATCGGGGCGAACAATCGTTGTAATTCTCTGGTGTATAAAGGGAAAAATTCTTCGGGATTCTGCCTCGATGAATCGGGTGCCGATACCGACCGAATCTCGCTTTCGATGCGAAGGCATATTTGGTGAATCTCCCAGTCCTTGAGGCGGGAGGTGAGTATCTGATGCGCTAAGGACCCTTCTTCCCGCAGAATCTCAAGGGTGAGAAAATCCTTGAGTGAGTGGGTAATAGCGCGTTTCGAGGTTTCGAATGCCGTACGGGCGATGATGGCCTCGAGCGTTTTTGAGATTTTAGCTTGCATCTTGGATTCCTTTTTTAGTTTTCCGTGTTCGGAAAAGCGAACGCGGTCGCTCTCTCCTCGCTTGTCGAAAATGTACGTTTTGTCCTGTTGAAATTACAGACTTATAACGAAGAAATCCCAGGTAATATTATGTTAAATAAAAATATTGCATATTGAACGATTTCGTCCCTTTATCAAGCGCCGGGACGAGGCCATTCGCCGATTTCCATGTCGCGGATGTCGGTGCCGTCGATGGTGAAGCGCAGGGCGCTGCGCACCTTGTGGAAACCGTAGCAGCCGGCAGCGCCGGGGTTGAGGTGAAGCAGGTCGTAAACGGGGTCGTAGATGACCTTGAGAATGTGGGAGTGCCCCGCGATGAAGATTTTCGGGCGCAGCGATTGGATCCGCGCTACGGCCTGCGGGGTGTAGTGGCGGGGAT
>OMGK01001620.1_pt1 | contig 11823 bp, 10 predicted proteins | sample 1645881 | NCBI WGS metagenome assembly OMGK01 (sample SAMN00849303, study PRJEB25192) | human gut metagenome
CGGTGTTGTAGTTGCTTTCGGCGGACAGACCGCCATTAAGCTCACAAAACATATGAGCGACTGCGGTGTAAATATCCTCGGTACTTCATATGACGCTATTGATATGGCAGAGGACAGAGAGCGTTTTGACGAGCTCCTTGAGAAATACCACATTAAGCGTCCGAGAGGCGTTACAGTTATGACAACCGATGAGGCGCTTGAGGTTGCACAGACAATCGGTTATCCTGTACTTCTCCGTCCGTCTTATGTACTCGGCGGTCAGAATATGATTATCGCATTCAACGAGGCAGATGTTAAGGAGTATATGGCTATTATTCTTGCACAGAATATAGAGAACCCAATCCTTATTGATAAATACTTACAGGGTACAGAGCTTGAAGTTGACGCTATCTGCGACGGTGAGGATATTCTTATTCCGGGTATTATGGAGCATATTGAGAGAGCCGGTATTCACTCCGGTGACTCAATCGCCGTATATCCTGCTTGGAATATTTCAGACCAGATGACACAGACAATCATTGAAAGCTCAAAGAACCTTGCTATTGAGTTACAGACAAAGGGACTTGTAAATATTCAGTACCTTATCTATAAAGACGAGCTTTATGTAATCGAGGTTAATCCTCGTTCATCAAGAACAATTCCTTATATCAGTAAGGTTACAGGCGTACCGATGGTTGACCTTGCCACAAGAGCAATGCTCGGCGAAAAGCTCAAGGATATGGGCTACGGCACAGGACTTTACAGAAAGAGCCCTTATATTGCGGTAAAAGTACCGGTATTCAGCTTTGAAAAGCTCATAAATGTTGATAACCACCTCGGCCCTGAGATGAAGTCAACAGGTGAGGTTCTCGGTGTTGCAGGCACTCTTGAGGAGGCTCTCTACAAGGGACTTATCGGTGCAGGCTACAAGATGAAGAAGAATGGCGGCGTGTTCATTACCGTTCGTAATTCCGATAAGGCAGAAATCGGCGAAATTGCCAAGAAGTACTATGACCTCGGCTTTAAGATTTATGCTACCGAGGGCACAGCGGCTGTACTTAAAAAGTATGGTATAGATGCTGTTGCTGTAAAGAAAATTCACGAGTGCAAGACAGATAACACACTCACACTCATTGAGTCGGGCAAGATTCAGTATGTTATTTCGACATCTGCCAAGGGCAGAATACCGTCAAGAGATTCTGTTAAAATCCGCAGAAAGACCGTTGAAAGAAACATTCCTTGTCTTACAGCGCTCGACACAGCAAACGCACTTGCAGATTGCTTAAAGAGTCACTACACACAGCACAGCACAGAACTTATAGATATTAATCATATGAGGGATGAGAAAGAAATGCTAAAATTCACAAAGATGCAGGGCATCGGCAATGACTACATTTATTTCAGCACTTTTGATCAGGAAATCAACAATCCGGAGGCTCTCTCTGTAAGACTTTCAGACAGACACTTCGGTATCGGCGGTGACGGTATTATTCTTGTTTGTCCGTCAAAGGTTGCTGACGCAAAGATGAAAATGTATAACCTTGATGGTTCAGAGGGAAAAATGTGCGGTAACGGTATCCGTTGCGTAGGTAAGTTCCTCTATGACCATGGTATGGTTGACTATAAAGAGAAGGACGAAATCACAATCGAAACCCTCTCAGGCATTAAGAGCCTTAAGGCTTATACAACAAACGGCGAGGTAACAAGCCTTAGAGTTGATATGGGCAAGGCAATTCTTGATCCAAAGGAAATTCCTGTTGCTATGGACAAGGATAAAATCGTAAACGAGCCTGTTACTATTGGCGACAAGGAATACAACATTACCTGCGTATCTATGGGTAATCCACACTGCGTTGTATTTATGGATGACATTGACAATCTTGACATTGAAAAGATTGGTCCTATGTTTGAAAACGATAAACTCTTCCCGGAGAGAGTAAATACAGAGTTTGTTACAGTTCTTGACGACCATACAATCAAGATGAGAGTATGGGAGAGAGGCTCAGGCGAAACTTGGGCTTGCGGTACAGGCGCTTGCGCAGTAGCGGTTGCAGCTTGCGAAAACGGATTCTGTAAGAAGGGCGAAGATATTAAAATCAAGCTCAAGGGCGGCGACCTTGTCATCAATTATACAGACGAAACTGTATATATGACAGGTAACGCTGAAAAAGTATTTGAAGGAGAGATTGAGGTATAATTTATGGCTAATCATACTGAAAAGAAAGCTAAAAAATATATATTTGTAACAGGCGGCGTAGTATCCGGTCTTGGCAAGGGTATTACAGCAGCTTCTCTCGGCAGACTCCTTAAGGCAAGAGGCCTTAAGGTAGTCGCTCAAAAACTCGATCCATACATCAATGTTGATCCGGGTACAATGAGCCCATACCAGCATGGCGAGGTTTATGTAACAGAGGATGGCGCAGAAACAGACCTCGACCTCGGTCACTATGAGCGTTTTATTGATGAGGATCTCAACAAATACTCAAACCTCACAACAGGTAAGGTATACTCAAATGTTCTTGAAAAAGAGCGTCATGGCGATTACCTCGGCAAAACAGTTCAGGTAATCCCACACATCACAAACGAAATCAAGTCTTTTATCTACAATGTAGGTGAAAAAACAGACGCTGATGTTGTTATTACAGAAATCGGCGGTACAGTAGGCGACATTGAAAGCCAGCCGTTCCTTGAGTCAATCCGTCAGGTATCACTTGAGGTTGGCAGAGAAAACAGCATTTTTATTCATGTTACACTCGTACCTTACATTAAGGGCAGTGAGGAGCATAAGTCTAAGCCAACTCAGCATTCTGTTAAGGAGCTCCGTTCACTCGGCATCAACCCTGACATTATCGTTCTACGTTGTGACGAACCGCTTGAGGAAAGCATTTTCAAGAAGATTGCTCTGTTCTGCAATGTTAAGCCTGACTGTGTAATTGAGAACATTACACTTCCAACTCTTTATCAGGCACCGCTTATGCTTGAGGAGAGCAATTTCTCAAATGTAGTTTGTCGTGAGCTTAACATTGCTACCGACAAAACACCTGACCTTACAGAGTGGAAAGAAATGCTCGAGAGAATTAACAACCGTACAAAGAAGTGCAGAATTGCTCTTTGCGGTAAATATGTTGCACTCCATGACGCATACCTTTCAGTTGCAGAGGCACTCCGCCATGCAGGCTTTGAAAATTCGGCAGATGTAGACATTAAGTGGGTTGACTGCGAGCTTATCACTAAGTATTCGGCTGATGAGCTTTTGGGCGATGTAGACGGTATCCTCGTTCCGGGCGGCTTTGGCAACAGAGGCGTTGAGGGCAAGGTAATGGCTGCCAAATACGCTCGTGAGCATGATATTCCATACCTCGGTATTTGCCTTGGTATGCAGACAGCAGTTATTGAATTTGCTAAGCATGTACTCGGCTATGAGGACGCAAACAGCGGTGAGTTTGCTCCTGAGGGCAAGCACAATGTAATTGACCTTATGCCTGAGCAGCTCGGCATTGAAGATATGGGCGGTACAATGCGCCTTGGTGCATATCCTTGCGTTATCAAAAAAGGCTCAATTATGGAGAGAGCTTACGGCAAAGCAGAAGTACGGGAGCGCCACCGTCATCGTTATGAGTTCAATAATGATTACAGAGAAGAGATTGAAAAGGCAGGTATGATTATTACAGGTACTTCGCCAAACGGTATGCTTGTTGAGGCAGTAGAAATCCCTGCAAACAAGTTCTATATCGGTGTTCAGTATCACCCTGAGTTCAAGTCCCGTCCTAACAGAGCTCATCCGCTTTTCAGAGAGTTTATTAAGGCGTCACTTGATAAGTAATTTTGGAATTTTCTTGGTTTTGGCAATTATTTGTCACTAACCTTTTGCTCATATATCAGAAAAGGATTGATAATAATGCAGATTAACAGAAATTTTGACAACCTCGTGCCAAACTATCTTTTTGCAGAGGTTGCGTCAAGAACAAATAAGTATATGCAGGAGCACCCTGACAAAAAGGTTATCAAGCTCGGTATCGGCGATGTTACACTTCCGCTTGCACCTGTTGTAATTGAGGCTATGAAAAAGGGCGCAGAAGACCTTGCACATAAGGATACATTCAAGGGTTATCCTGACTATGAGGGTTACGCTTTTCTCAGAGAGGCAATCTCTAACTACTATGCAGGCTTTGGCGTAACAGTTGGCGCAAACGAAATCTTTGTATCAGACGGTGCAAAGTCTGACTGCGGAAACATTGTTGACATTTTCGGTGACGACAATGTAGTGCTTATCACAGACCCTGCATATCCTGTTTATGTTGACACGAACCTTATGAACGGCAGAAAGGTAATTTATGCTGATTCAAACGAGGAGAACAACTTTGCGGCTATGCCTGACGAGAACGTAAAGTGCGACATTATTTATCTTTGCTCACCTAACAATCCAACGGGTTCTGTTTACACTAAGGAGCAGCTTAAAGTTTGGATAGACTATGCAAAGAAGAACAACGCTATCATCATTTACGATTCTGCATACGAGGCATTCATTACAGAAAAGGACGTACCAAGAAGTATTTTTGCTGTTGAGGGTGCAAAGGAATGTGCTATTGAGATGTGTTCACTTTCAAAGACAGCAGGCTTCACAGGAATGAGATGCGGATATACAGTTATCCCACACGAGCTTGTTGTTAAGGCGTCTGACGGTAGTGAAGTATCTATCGCTCAGCTTTGGGGCAGACGTGAAGGCTCAAAGTTCAATGGTGTATCATATCCTGTTCAGTGTGCTGCTGCGGCTGTATTCACTGAGGAGGGTCAGAAGCAGACAAGAGCAAACATTGAATACTATCAGAACAACGCAAAGGTAATGGCTTCCACACTTGACGAGCTTGGTATCAAGTACACAGGCGGCAAGAACTCGCCATACATTTGGCTCAAGTGCCCTAACAACATGGGTTCATGGGAGTTTTTTGATTATCTTCTTGAGAATGCAAATGTTGTTGGCACACCTGGCGCAGGTTTTGGCAAGAACGGCGAAGGCTGGTTCAGACTTACTGCTTTTGGTGATAAGGACAGAACTGTTGAGGCTATGGAGAGAATAAAGAAGCTGCTGACTAAGTAGTGAGGAGTGAGGAGTGAGGAATTATTCTTGCTTTTACTCTGATATTCTCGGATAGGTTTTATATGATTTTAAAAGGGCGGTTTTGACCGCTCTTTTTTTGTTCGCAAATTCTACTGCCGCAAATTCGCTTCGCTCTTTGCGGGGTGGGGTTGTAAAATGAGATAGTAAAAGCGGTGCAGAGTTTTTTACTCCGACACCGCTTTGTTATTTGCTTTAGTTTGTGTTTCTTCTACTTGGTAGTGGCTCTTTGCTAGGTTTGGCTATGCCATTCCTCACTCCTCACTTAGCCTACACCTTTATTCTCCGATACTCTCCCGGAGTCATATTTTCATACCGTTTGAATACCACGGAGAAATAAGATCCGTCCTGAAAACCAGTTTCATCTGATATCTCGCCTATGGTCTTGTTGGAATACACAAGCAGATCCTTTGCGTGCTGTACTCTTACTTGCGCAAGATACTCCATAGGTCTGAGCTGAAAATTTTTCTTAAAAAGTCTGCATAAGTGCTGCTCGGATACTCCTGCGATTTTTGCAAGCTCGTTAAGCTTTATTTGCTCCGGATAATGCTCTTCAATATACTGCAATACGTCTGCCAGGGCAACAGATTGTGCGGTATAAAATGACGAGAGCCTGTTATCAGCTATTTTACGATATTCTATAAGAAAGTCGTAAAGCTGTGCTGAAGCGTAATGATTGCCATAAAGCTTATCACTTTTCAAAGTATAATAGATGCGTGTTATGATACGGCGTAATCTGTCCATATCTACACCTTGAATGGCGGTGAACTTATTAAGCTTCCACTGCTCCAAGAGGGGAATGACCTGTGAGCCGGAAAAGGCTATCCAATCCAGATACCACGCATCGCTTAGCGCATGATACTCATGTGGACAGAATGGGGGGATATAGAAAACAGTATCGGGCGGTATTTTTGTGGTTTCTCCGTTTATTATGACCTCGCCCTCCCCTGAGCGTGACAAAAATATTTGTGGGTACTCGTAGCCATCTGCACGTTTTATTGGAAACTGCCAGCTTTCAAGTCCTAGACCTACCACATAAAATGGCAGATTTTTTTCGTCGCCTATGACGGGATATATCTGTTTGTACATTATTTTGCACCCCCCAATTTACATATCTTTATAATACCACTGGGTTTGGGGTTTGTCAAGATAAAACTATTCTTTTGCTGAGCTTTTAAAGAAAAGCGAAAAGATAAAGGCGAATGTCATGGCTGCAGTTATGCCTGCGGCGGAGGCGGTAAGTCCCCCTGTGAAAATGCCTAGGAAGCCTATTTTATCTATCTGTTCACGGACACCGTTATAGAGAAGATAGCCGAAGCCCGTGAGAGGGACAGTTGCGCCACAGCCTGCGAGGTCTATAAGTGGCTTATAAAGTCCCAGCGCACCCAGAAGCACGCCGCCTGTGACGTATGCCACCAGTATTCGTGCTGGGGTCAGTTTTGTGAAGTCCATAAGCACCTGTCCTATGGCACAAAAAAGACCTCCTATAAGAAAAGCCCATAGATAGTCCATTAGTTTGCTCCTTTCGTATCTTTTTCCCCTGACAGCCATACGAGATGTGATATAGATGGAATAGATTCCCCTTGCTGATTTACTGTTGGCGACATTAGCGCACCCGTGGCAGCAAAGAGGATATTTTTTATTTCACCTGCACGGAGCTTCGGGAGAAAATAGCCGCACAGAACGCTTCCTGCACAGCCACAGCCGCTTCCCCCTGCGTGGATATCCTGCTCGTCAAAGTCATAGAGCATCATGCCGCAATCTTTATGATTGTCACGGATATTTATATTTTCACGCTCGAAAAGCTCACAGAGAATACGGCTTCCAACTTTGCCAAGGTCGCCTGTGACGATGTAATCAAAGTCGGAGGGGGTCATGCCTGTGTCGGTGAAAAAGGTGCTTATAGTGGAAAAGGCTGCAGGAGCCATGGCTGCACCCATGTTGTTGGCGTCGCTTACGCCCAAGTCAACTATTTTTCCGATAGTACAGCCCCTGATGTAGGGGGGCTTGTCCGAGGGGGCAACCACCAATGAGCCTGAGGCTGTGGCTGTCCACTGAGATGTGGGAGTGCGCTGTCCACCGTAGTTGAGGGGAAAGCGGTACTGTCTTTCAGCGGTGCAGAAGTGGGAAGATGTGACCGCCATTGCTTTTTTTGCCAGGTCGTTGTCAACGAAAAGAGAGGCGAGGAGAAGTCCCTCCGCCATGGTGGAGCAGGCTCCGTAAATGCCGAGAAAGGGCATTTCAAAGGCTCTTACGCCATAGGTAGTGCCGACACACTGATTTAGCAGGTCACCGCCGAAAAGCACATCTATATCCTCGGGGGAGAGGGCGGCTTTATCCAAAGCGTGAAGCACTGCCTGCTTTTGAAGCTGACTTTCGCCCTTTTCAAAGCTGTCTGTGGAGAAATAGGGATCATCGTTTATTTTGTCAAAATAGTCGCCCAAAGGTCCTTCGTTTTCTTTCTTGCCGCCTATGGCTGCGAAAGAGATGACAGAGGGTGAGGTTTTCATAAGCTTAGTGGCTTTCATTTTATCACTCCTATTGATGAATATCGTCATTTGATGTTATTTTCTACATTGCAGATGAAAATATGCAAAAAAAGTTTGGCGTTTTAAACGTAAACTTAAAACTATCTTAAAATAGACTTGTTTTGATCTCAAAATCGTTGACATATTCACAAAAAAAAGATATAATTAAATAGTCGATTTATTGTTGATCATGTAGTGTTTTGTTAAGTGGTATGTGTGAAGGGAGGATATGTCCCGTCGGGGGCATAGTTTTAGATGAAGAAAAATGAAGATATGCCGGTGGTCATAAAGCTTGACCGAAAAAAACTAAAGCAGTCGGCTAAAGGCAGGGTGAAGCGAAATTATATCGCCTGCATAGCAGTGTGCTTCATAATGGTATTTATTGCAGGAGAATATGGCTCGACCACGCAGAATGTGTCAAGCTATGATAATTCTCACGTTGCTGATCTTAAATATGACGCCGAAGATAAGGAAGAGATCATTGAGGATATGGTTAAAAATGAGCTTACAGCAGAGCAGGTCAGTGACAAGTGGCAGATAGATAATCCTGACGCTGTAAAAAAGTGGTTGGACGCTTATAAAAAATACGGAGTTGACGGACTAAATTCAAAGGAAGTCACGTTCTTTGGTTCATCAAACGACACTTCTAATCTGGAAGCACTGGCAGATGCTTTTTCTTTTAGCCGAAATGCAAAGGAAAAGGCACAGACCTATCTTAATGACAGGCTCAATAATTTTACAGCCTCTGCTTCGGTTTATTTTGACAGTGCAACAAGCTCTAATTCCTATCAGTTTTCATTGCTTACGGCGATAATGAATGTTTTAGGAAAAAAATCCACATGGGATACTATAGTTTCATTCGTGTATTTTATTTTCCAGTTGATGTTCACCATATTCATAGTGAATGTGCTTTGGGTATGTGAGAGAAGATTTTTCCTTGAAAATCACACATACAAGAAAACGAAGATAGGCAGACTAGGCTTTCTTTTCCGCGAGAGAACGCTTCACCCCGCAAGGACTATGTTTGTAACCAGCATATATCAGACCTTATGGGCGTTTACTATCGTGGGATATCCTATAAAACATTATGCCTATTCAATGGTGCCGTTCATATGTGCGGAAAACCCTAACATCAAGACGAGAAAGGCAATAAAGCTTTCTATCGCCATGACTAGGGGATACAAGTGGCAGCTTTTCAAGGTGGATCTTTCTATGATAGGCTGGACACTGCTTTCGAGCATATCGTTCGGTGCGGTGGGAGTGTTCTGGTCTAACCCATACACAACTGCGATAGACGCAGAGGTGTATTTACAGCTAAGGCGTGAGGCTATCAAGAACAAGATAGAGGGCTATGATGAGCTTAATGACAAGCTGCTTGACCTTGACCTTCTGGAAGAGCTTATGGCTGAGGAAGCTGCACAAAAGGGCGAAAATCCGGACATTGTTAGAAGCATACCGATATGCACAATAAAAGTGCCTGAAAATAATGAGAATGGGGGCGGTGAATAATGGAGAGGACGCTGACGCTTGACGATCTGCGGGAATTTGAGCAATACCCCGGTCTTGCGGTAGACAGAAAAGCGCATTTCAGCCGATTTGCCAACAAGACCATAGTTCACCGTGACTATCACAGAAACTATACACTCATGACGTATATACTGCTGTTTTTCATATTCGCATTTATAGGCTGGATATGGGAAGTGGGCATACACATCGTTGAGGACGGAGTTTTTGTCAATCGAGGAACCATGTTTGGTCCATGGCTTCCTATATATGGTTTTGGCGGTGTGTGCGGTATCATACTGCTGAAGCGTTTCATAGACCACCATGTGGCGACTTTTTTCCTTGTCGTGGGGTTATGCTCGGTGGTCGAATACGTAACGAGCTGGTATCTTGAAACGTTCAAGCACATGAAATATTGGGATTACACGGGATATTTCTGCAACATCAATGGCAGGATATGTCTTGAGGGAGCGTTGATATTTGGCTTTGCAGGCTGTGCAGGAATATACATCATGGCACCGTTTTTTGATGACCTTTTGAAGAAGATACCATTCAAGGCAAGGTTTGCGGCGTGCGTGATACTTGTTGTATTATTCTGTTGTGACGCTGTTTACTCAAAGGCTAATCCTAATCAGGGCAAGGGCATAACTGATTATGCGGCTTACAATCTGCCTTTTCATAGGGTCATGGTTAGTGAGGAGTTGGGTGTTAGGAGTGAGGAATTATTATTGCTACACTCTGATATTCTCAGATAGGTTTGATATGACTATTAGGAGGGCGGTTTTTGACCGCCCTTTTTCTGTGTGGAAATTCTGTAGGGGCTGGCGTCCTAGATGTCCCAATTTGGTCGCCTGCTTAATCCTGTGTTATCCGCACAACATTCGACGTATTGTTTCAAAATGCTTAACGGCGTAACATTTGCAACACGGTACGTCTACACAAAATTGTGATAAAGCAAAACCTTGACACTCTCCGAACGGGACGTCGAGGGCGCCGTCCCCTACATTTTGTTCGCAAGTTCTATTGCTGCAAAATCGCTGGCGCTCTTTGTGTGGGGAGTTTGTAAAATGAGATAGTAAAAGCGGTGCAGAGTTTTGTTCTCCGACACCGCTTTGTTTTGTTCTTGTGATTTGTTCGGTTTGGCGTTGTCATTCCTCATTTAACTAGAGCTTTAATCCAAAGCTTATTGATAATGCCGAATTTACTGCGGACATGGAGCTTACGTCAAGTGTTCCCATTTTCTCCTTTAGCCTTTTCTTGTCCAATGTACGGATCTGTTCCAACAATACCACGGAATCTTTCGCTAGTCCGCAGGTGCCACCGCCAACTTCTATATGTGTCGGCAGTTTCGCTTTATCAAGGCGGCTCGTTATTGCCGCTGCTATCACTGTGGGTGAATGCTTATTGCCTATGTCATTTTGTACTATCAGCACCGGTCGCATACCGCCTTGCTCTGAGCCTACCACTGGGCTGAGATCTGCATAATATATATCGCCCCTGTGTACAGTCACTTGTAAACACTCCTATTCTATGGGCTTTCGCCTTGATTTGCAGGCTTTTGCTCCTGCTTGTTCCTATTATTGCCTTATTATCGGGGTATTATACCAAAGTATCTATTTTGTTACAAGGTGCAGGGCTGTTTTATTTTATGCGGCAGCAGTGCTTTGGGTGAAAAGTCAGTATTGGTTGACTTTTCACGGTCAAAGTGATATACTTAACATAGTAAATAAAGGCGTAAATGCCTTGAAAGGAATGATTCTATGAGCGAAGGCTGCACACATGATTGCGAAAACTGTGCTTCAAAATGCTCTGATAAAAAGAGCTTGAAAGAGGAGCTTAATGCTGCGAGCTCTGTGAAAAAGGTATATGCAGTAATGAGTGGAAAGGGTGGCGTAGGCAAGTCTTTGGTGACAAGTATGCTTGCAGTAACGGCACAAAGACGTGGTTTTAAGACCGCTGTGCTGGACGCTGACATAACAGGTCCGTCTATACCGACAGCGTTTAATATCCACGAGAGAGCTAATACCAATATGTATGGCATTATCCCTGCGGTGAGCAAGACCGGTATCGAGATAATGAGCCTTAATCTGCTGCTTGAGAATGAAACTGACCCTGTGGTATGGCGTGGCCCTGTTATCGCAGGTGCAGTGAAGCAGTTTTGGACAGATGTGGCATGGAACGACGTTGACGTGATGTTTATAGATATGCCACCAGGAACAGGCGACGTGCCACTGACAGTTTTTCAATCCATTAAGGTTGACGGCATAGTTATCGTCACTTCGCCACAGGAATTAGTTTCCATGATAGTCGAGAAAGCGGTGCATATGGCGGATATGATGAAAGTACCGGTGCTTGGAATAGTGGAGAATATGTCATATTTTGAGTGTCCTGATTGTGGTAAGAAGCATAATATCTATGGTGAGAGCCATGTGGACGAAGCGGCAGTGAAGTTTGGTATCGACGCTGTGGCGAAAATGCCTATCGACCCGAAGTTTGCGAAAGCTTGTGATAACGGTGAGATAGAAGAAGTCGAGGGCGGCTGGCTGGATACGATCGCGGATAAACTTCTCGGTTAAAGTGAGGAGTGAGGAGTGAGGAATGGCATAGCCAAACCGAGTAAATCACAAGCATAAAGTAAAAGTCAACACCGAGCGAAGCGAGCAAAAGGTCCAGGGGCACGCCCCTGGTCAGGGTCAA